>Ga0081539_10000067_pt1 | contig 246361 bp, 191 predicted proteins | sample TabmetS4T2R2_FD_71023 | JGI IMG/M metagenome (GOLD analysis project Ga0081539, IMG submission 71023) | Tabebuia heterophylla rhizosphere microbial communities from the University of Puerto Rico - S4T2R2 | ecosystem: Host-associated > Plants > Roots > Rhizosphere ... | reverse complement strand
CTGCGTTGCGTGTGCCTGCGATTTTTCACGGTCTATGGCCCACGACAACGACCAGATCTCGCGATTCACAAATTCGCAAAGCTGATCAATCAACGTAAACCGATTCCCGTTTTCGGCGACGGCACCACGCGCCGCGATTACACTTACGTCGACGACATTATCGACGGAGTCATGGCTGCCATCCATTACGACCACAGCAACTACGACGTCTTCAACCTCGGCGAATCGCGAACCGTCGAGCTCAACGAGCTAATCTCCCTCCTCGAAAAGGAGCTCGACGCACACGCGATCATCGACCGGCAACCGCCACAGCCCGGCGATGTTCCGCAAACATTCGCCGACATTTCCAGGGCGCGCAAATGGCTCAACTACAACCCCCAAACCCAGATTCACGAAGGCCTGCGCCGCTTTGTCGAATGGTTTAGGATGAGAGGTTTGTGAAACTGTTCTACAATGTCTCGCGGTGCACGCCGTTCAGGCGCCCACTGACCACTCATGAAGATTCTCGACGAGCAGGAACAATTAAAAGAGGACGTGGCGAGTGTGCCCACTGACTCACCCGACATCTCCGTTTTTCTTCCGGTTTTTAACGAAGAACCGAACCTCCTGCCGCTGCATGCGAAGCTCGACGTAGCGCTCAAATCACTCGGCCGTTCGGCAGAAATCGTTTACGTCGACGATGGTTCGAGCGACGGCAGCCTGAACATCCTGCGAGAGATCGCTCAACTCGATCCGCGTGTGCGCGTCGTGGCATTGCGGCGAAACTATGGTCAAACAGCAGCGATGGCCGCCGGCATCGACGCCGCGAAGGGCAAAGTTCTGATTCCGATGGACGCCGATCTCCAGAACGATCCGGCAGACATCACGCGTCTCCTCGACAAATTAGACGACGGTTACGACGTCGTCTCGGGTTGGCGCAAAAATCGGAAAGACAAGATGATCACGCGCAAGATACCGTCGATGCTCGCGAACCGTTTGATCTCGTGGATCGGCGGCGTCCCGCTGCATGACTACGGTTGTTCGTTGAAAGCGTACCGGCGCGAATCGCTCGAAGACGTACGTTTGTACGGCGAGATGCATCGCTTCATTCCGATTTACGCGGCGTGGGCGGGCGCGCGCGTGACGGAAATCCCGGTCGAACATCACGCGCGCACGATGGGCAAGTCGAAGTACGGCCTCTCGCGCACGATCAAAGTCGTCTTCGATCTGATGACGATCAAGTTCATGGCGTCGTACCAAACAAAACCGATCTACGTCTTCGGTTCGTTTGGCCTGCTGGCGTTTGCCATCTCGCTGCTCAGCGGGCTCTACGCCGTGTTTCTCAAGATCATTCACAAGGCCGACTTTGTGCAGACGCCGTTGCCGGTCCTGAGCATCGTGATGTTTGCGGTCGGAGTGCAATTTTTGTTAATGGGACTGCTCGCGGAAATGCTCGTACGCACGTATCATGAATCACAAGCGAAAGCCATTTACGCCGTGCGCGAACGCCTCGGTTTCAACGACTACAAGACTCACAAATAAACGACATGTGCGGTATCACCGGTTGGGCCAATCTTGATTCTCACACGCCACCATCTGACGGCGCGCGCGAGTTGCTTCATGCGATGTGTGAGCGAATGGTCCATCGTGGTCCTGACTCAGAAGGCGTGTTTGTCACGAGCGGCGTCGCGCTCGGAATGCGACGGCTGGCGATCATCGATCTGGTCACGGGAGAGCAGCCGGTATTCAATGAAGACAAGAGCGTTGCTGTAATCCTGAACGGTGAAATCTACAACTATCGCGAGCTGCGCACCAATCTGGAAAAACGTGGACACGCGTTTCGGAGCGCTTCCGATACCGAAGTGTTGCCGCACCTGTACGAAGAGTACGGCGACGGAATGATCGACAAGCTCAACGGCATGTTTGCTTTTGCGCTGTGGGACACTCGAAGACGCCGGCTGCTCATGGCGCGCGATCGTTTTGGAGAGAAACCGCTTTACTGGGGCGTGTTTGACAACACACTGCTTTTTGCTTCCGAGCCGAAAGTGTTGTTGGCCCACCCGTCAGTCAAACCCGCGCTCAATCTCCAGGCTCTAAGACAATACTTGTCTTTTGACTACGTGCCCGCGCCGCTTTCGATCTACGAAGGCATCAACAAACTTCCAGCGGCCCACAAGCTGACACTCGAAGATGGCCGCGTCGAAGTCGAACGCTACTGGCAGCTCAGTTATAAGACAACAGAGCCAGTGCCACCTGAAGACGAAGCTGCTGAGCGCCTGCGCGAGCTGATGGCGGATGCGGTTCGCATGCGTTTGGTTTCTGATGTTCCGCTCGGTGTGCTGCTGTCGGGTGGAGTTGATTCGTCAAGTATTGCGGCGCTGGCGGTCGCGGCATCGCATGAAGCAGTAAAGACGTTTTCGATCTCGTTTGCTGAAGCTTCGTTTGATGAGTCGGCCTATGCGCGCAGTGTCGCGAAGTTTCTCGGTACGGATCATCACGAAGAACGTTTGAGCGCGAACCTCGCGGCAAATCTCGTGAGCGAGATTGGGGCATGGATGGACGAGCCGTTCAGTGATCCTTCACTTGTGCCCACGTATCTTCTTTCCCGTTTCACACGAAAACACGTGACTGTCGCGCTCGGCGGTGATGGTGGCGATGAGCTCTTCGCCGGCTATCCGATGTATGCGGGACTTCGCTGGGCCGAGTTTTACAAACGTGTGCCGCTCTCGATCCGCGGCGCGATCATTGAGCCCCTCGTGCGACTCTTGCCCGTAAAGACGAAGAACCTTTCGTTTGATTACAAAGCAGCGCGATTTGTTACGGGCGCAAAGTACGACACGGTCGCGCGACATCACGTGTGGTTTGGCTCATTCACACCTGAGGAACAGACGGAGTTGCTCACGCGTGAAGCGCTCGCGGCGAGTGATGGCGAGATCTACGCACACGCGCGACAGATCGCAGCGGAATGTGACAACGAAGACCTGGTGACGCGCATGCAGAGCGTCGACACGCGTCTCTATCTTGCGGAAGACATACTGACGAAAGTCGATCGCGCCAGCATGGCAGTGTCGCTCGAAGTGCGCGCGCCGTTCCTCGATCCGCGTGTGGCTGAGTTTGCCGCGTCGCTGCCTTGCAATTACAAACTACGCGGACAGAAGACAAAATACATTTTGAAGAAGGCAGTGAAGGAAATGCTGCCGGCGTTTGTAACGCGTCGCGGCAAGAAGGGTTTTGGTGTGCCGGTGGCGGAGTGGTTGAAGGAGAACCTGCGGCCACTCGCGCGAGATCTGTTGTCGCCGGAGCGTGTGCGTCGCGCGGGAGTCTTCAACGCAAACTACGTCGCGCGTTTGCAGGACGAACACGAACGCGGCGTCGCAAATCATCGCAAGCTGCTCTGGACATTGTTGATGTTTGAGCTCTGGCACGAAAGCTTCGTCGAAACTCCACGGCGTATTGAAACGTCAGTCGGCGACAGGATTACATGATTGTAAGGATTTACATGATAATCCTGTAAAATCCTGTAATCCTGTCTAATGATGACCGATCTCTTTCAGGCGGCTTATGATCAACTTTTCTCCTGGTGCCAGGAACATGATTTCGCCGGACACGATCCCTTCGATGCGTTAAACAGCCGACTTTTCCAGGCGACGCCGCTCGCTCAATCACGTAACGCGCGATTCATCTGGACACAACTCATAAAGCGATCCCCCGCAGATTTCCGTAATGTGATGCGTGTGCCCGCGGAGCGCAACGCGAAGGGAATCGCGTTGTTCACGCTCGCGCAGATTGCAAATCATCGACGACTTAAAACTCCAGAATCCGAGACCGCTGTCCGCCACTTTCTCGATGCATTGCTGTCGATGAAAGCCACTGGCTACAGCGGCGCGTGTTGGGGTTACAACTTCGACTGGCAGAGCCGGAATTTCTTTGCGCCGAGAGGAACGCCAACAATTGTTCCAACGGCGTTCGCTGCAAGAGCGTTGATCGAAGCTGGACACGAGGAAGCGCGTAGTGTTTGTGATTTCATCATCAACGACGTACCGCGCACGGTCGATACCGAAGCTGAGCTTTGCTTCAGTTACGCGCCCAACACAAACACGCGCATCTTCAACGCAAGCCTGCTCGCCGCAGAAGTGCTTGCATGTGTCAGAAACCAAACCGGTGAAACCGCGTTGCTAAATCTCGCCGATCGTGCGACTCGTTACGTGGTCAACAACCAGCAACCAGACGGATCGTGGTTGTATGGCACAGATCCAAAACAAGCGTGGATCGACAACTTCCACACTGCTTACGTACTCTTCTCCCTGAAGCGCATCATTGACATCTCGTCACTAAAAGATGAGTTTCAACCCGCGCTCGCCCGTGGCTATCAATACTGGAAGAACACTTTCTTTCTTGCGGACGGTTGGCCGAAATACTACGATCACGACCTTTATCCGGTGGATGCGCACGCCGCAGCCAGCGCAATCGTGACTTTCCTCGAGTGTCGTGAGCTCGACGACGACGCCTTGAGGTTGGCCCAGCAAGTCGCAACCTGGACGATTCAGAACCTGCGCGATAGCCGGGGGTTCTTTTATTATCAACGACGACGCTTCTATACGGTTCGCAAACCCTACATGCGCTGGACGCAGGCCTGGATGCTTTACGCGCTGTCGCGTTTGCTCGAAGAGCTAAACAAATGATCAGAGTCGGTGTAATCGGTTACGGCTATTGGGGCCCGAATCTCGTGCGCAACTTCATGTCGGCGCCCGGTTCTGCGGTGACGCGCGTCTGCGATCTGCGCAAGGAGCGGCTCTCGTCTCTGGGCAAACTTTATCCGGGACTAAAGACGTGCACGAATTCGTCCGATCTCATCAACGATCCTCAAATTGATGCGGTCGTGATCGCCACGCCAGTCTCTTCACACTTCGATCTGGCGATGTCGGCTTTGAAGGCCGGCAAACACGTGCTCGTTGAAAAGCCACTCGCAGCCCGGTCCGATCAGGCGCGCAAGCTCGTCGACGAAGCCGCAGCGCGTAATCTTGTCCTACTGGTGGACCACACGTTTGTCTACACTGACGCGGTGCGAAAGATCCGCGAGCTGATCGCTTCCGGTAAACTCGGGCAGATTTATTACTACGACGCAGTGCGCGTCAATCTCGGTCTCTTCCAGCACGACGTGAACGTGATCTGGGATCTTGCGATTCACGATCTCTCGATCATCGATCACGTGCTTCCGTCGAAACCCGTTGCCGTATCTGCGACCGGGATCAGTCACGTACCGGGTCAACCGGAGAACGTTGCGTACATCACGCTCTTTTTCTCGAGCGCACAGATCGCGCACGTGCATGTGAACTGGCTAACTCCGGTGAAAGTGCGTCACACGCTCATCGGCGGCAGCGAGAAGATGATTCTCTACGACGATCTCGAGCCGAGCGAGAAGCTCAAGGTCTACGACAAAGGCATCGACGTCACGCCTGAACCCGAAGACGTGTACAAGATGCTGGTCAGCTACCGGCTCGGCGACATGTGGGCGCCGCAGCTTAGCAACACTGAAGCGCTCCAGACCGAAGCCCTCCATTTCATCGACTGCATCGAAAACAACAAGCAACCGGAAACGGATGGACCAGCCGGTCTGCGCATGGTGAACCTGATCGAAGCGGCCGAAACCTCGCTGCGCGATCGCGGCCGGCTCATCGAGCTCCAGTGGTAACTCACCGATGCGCCTCTGGATCGATCTTGCAAACTCTCCTCACGTTCCGTTTTTCAAAGCGTTATCAAAACGATTCGTTGCTCAAGGGCACGAGATCGAGACCACCGCGCGTGAGTTTGCCGAAACAGTGCCGCTCGCTCGCGCAGCAGGGTTTGCCCCAGTAGTTGTCGGGGTTCACGGCGGTCGAGATGTGTCGAAGAAGGCGCGAACGATCGCGAGCCGCGCGTGGGCACTCGCCGGCTGGGCGCGCAAACGCAAGTTTGATCTTGCCATCAGTCACAACTCATATTCACAAATCCTCGCGGCACGCGCATTGGGCTTAAAAACCGTCACGATGATGGACTACGAACACCAGCCGGCGAATCATCTCGCGTTTCGTTTTGCTTCTCGTATCATCGTGCCTGCGAGTTTTCCGGCGCAGCGGTTGAGACGATACGGCGCGCGTGTGGGAAAGGTCCGGCGCTATCACGGCACGAAGGAGGATGTTTACCTCGCGGACTTTGAGCCGGATCCGGCGTTTGGCGCGCAGTTGTGTGAGCTTGGAGTTAACGCGGATAATGTGCTGGTCATGGCGCGGCCGCCCGCGCATGATGCTTTGTATCACCGGTTTCAGAACACGTTGTTTGATGAAGCGCTGGCGATGTTTGTGAGCCGGGAGAATGTGCAGGTGATACTGTTGCCGCGTAATGAAGCGCAGCGTGCGGCGTATTCGGGAATGGAACGTGTGATCGTTCCGGCAACGCCGTTGGATGGACCGAGCTTGATCGCGGCGAGTGATCTGGTGATCAGTGCTGGTGGAACGATCAATCGCGAGGCGGCGGCGTTGGGTGTGCCCGTGGCGAGCATTTATGCAGGGCGTTGGGCGGCGGTTGATGAGGAGTTGGTGAGGGAAGGGCGGTTGCTGCGAATCAAAGATTCCACCGACCTGCGCAGCGTGGAGATTAGAAAGAAGGTCATGGCGAGCCCCCGGCGATCGACTGACGTTATTGATGAGGTTATACGACACATATTCGAGTGAGTGTGGGTCGAGGCCACGGGCGGCCACGGAGGGCCGCCCCTACATGTAGTCGACCACGCAACATCTTTGGAGGCCGTGCGTTGGGCAACAACTGTAGGGGTGGCTCTCCGTGGCCACCCGTGCGTTGAAAATGCGAGCAGAGCGAACTAAACGATCGATAATCGATGCGAGCGTTGTGCGTGTGCCTGCACGTGCGCCGCGTTGGATCGTGCCAACTGTCAAGGTGGCGCTCGTCATCGCTGACGCCTTCGCTGCGGCACTCTCTTTCATGCTCGCGTTCTACACGCGCGAACACGTCTCCGTCTTCGCACCGGGCGGCGGCTTCACGTGGAGTGATCGCTTTGCACCGTACGGCGCGTTGCTCGTCTTCGTAGTCGCGATACGCCTGCTGAGTTTTCGTTACTGCAACCTCTACCGCGTGCGCGGCGAGTTCTCGTTATTTGACGACAGCATTCGCATCTTTAAAGCCACGGCGATCGGTTCACTATTGATCGTAGCGGCCGCGTTCTTGTATCGCGGCGGTTTTGAGTTTCGCGCGTTCTCATACGCGCGCAGCGTCTTCGTTGCAGACTTCCTCTTCGTGCTCGTCAGCATCGGCGCGCTCCGGTATCTCATGCGCGCGGTGCAGATGCTTGTGCGCAGCCGGCAAATCAACCTGATTCCCACGCTCGTTGTCGGCCGCGGCCCTGAAGCGTCGCTGTTCATACGCGAGATGCGCGAACGGCCAGCACTCGGTTATCGCGTGATCGGCGTCGTCGACACGAAACCTATCGACGCGCAGTTGAGTTACGAAGACGTACCGGTGATCGGCACGTTGGATTCGTTACCTGAAGTGATTCGCGACTCGGGTGCGAATGAAGTGATCATCGCTGATGCTGACGTGAATGCCGATGCGTTGTTTGAAGTGATGATGCGGTGTGGACGCCGGCGCGGTGTTGAGTTTCGTATCGCGCCGAGTTTGTTCAACTGCCTGCCACGCAAGACTGAGATCGATCAAATCGGCGTGTTGCCGATGATTCGTCTGTTTCGTGAACCGCTGTCGAGTGGCGCGCGCATCTTGAAGCGCACTTTCGATCTAATTATCGCAGCGCTCGCGATCGTGTTGCTGTTACCGTTGTGGCTCTTGATCGCGCTGCTCATCAAACTAGACTCGAAAGGCCCGGTGTTCTACACGCAGGAACGCGTCGGCATGGACGGCCGCCTGTTTCTGCTTTACAAGTTTCGCACGATGAAAGCGGGCGCAGACTCGGAGCTTCACCGTGAGTATCAGAAAGCGTTTATTGCCGGTCGCGCTGAGGCGCACGTTGGCAACGACAGCAAGCCGACTTACAAGCTGCTCGCGGATCCACGCATCACGCGCGTCGGGAAACTACTGCGACGCACGAGTCTCGATGAAGTGCCGCAGCTTTTGAACGTGTTGCTGGGCGATATGAGCCTCGTTGGACCACGACCGCCGATTCCGTACGAGGTCGAAGCGTATGAGTTGTGGCATCGGAAACGGCTCGACATGAAGCCCGGGTTGACGGGGTTGTGGCAGGTGTCGGGAAGGAACCGTTTGCCGTTCGAGGAGATGGTGCGGTTGGATCTTTTCTACATTGAGAATTGGTCGCTGTTGCTGGATCTCAAGATCATCCTGCGGACCGTGTTGGTGATGATCGAGGGACATTAATTCGACGCACGGGCGGCCACAGAGGGCCGCCCCTACAGTTATGGCTCATCAAGCAACATCGTCGAAGGCGCTCGATGAGCAACAACTGTAGGGGTGGCCCTCCGTGGCCACCCGTGCTATTGCTCCAGACCTGCGAGAGCGACCTCAAGCAACAAGATCTTTTTGATTCCGCGATAGAGTGGTTCGATTTCGCAGTTTTCGGTGAGCGCGTGGGAGTCGCTGCACGGGCCGGCGCCGGTCGAGATCGAGGTGATTCCCTGGAGCAGTGCGGCGCTCGAATTGTTTGAGCCGGCATTTCCGATCGGCGGATCGAAACCCATCGCGCGGTGCACGGCTTCCGCGATCTTCACGAGGTTCGACTCGCGATTGCCCGGCAACACCGCCGCCGGCGACGCCGAGATCACATCAGTCTTCACGGTCACGCCTGCACGTTTCGCTTCTTCATCGAGTATCGCCGCGATCTTCTTCTCAAGATCCGCTATCACGGCATTATCCGTCGAACGCAAGTCAACCGTAAACCACGCATCCGACGCTTTCGCATTCACCACTTCCGATCCGCCAAGCATGCCAATATTCAAGTTAGACGAGGGATTCGTCGGAACTTTCAATTCGTAAATGCGTGCGATCGCTCGTGCCAGCGGCAACGTGGCGGAGTAAGGCGGCGTGCGCGAGCGCGTGTGGCCGCCTGGCCCGATAAAGTGATGGCGATACCAGTTGATTCCGATCCCCGCGTAAGTGAATCCCTCATAACCGCCGTCCAGCGCGATGTAGTAATCCACTTTGCCTTTGTTATCTTTCGTATACTGCTTCGCGCCGGTCATCCCGGCTTCTTCGTCCGTCGTGAACAGGAAGACGAGATCGCCTTTGGTTTTAATCTTCGCGGCGTCGAGCGCGCGGATCGTCGCGAGGAGTGCTTCGATGTTGCGCGTGTCGTCGCCGATACCGGGCGCATACACGCGCCCATCGCGAACAGTGGCTTTGATCTTCAAGCCGGGCTGGAAGACAGTGTCCATGTGAGCGTCGAAAACAGTGACTGGACCACCACCGGTTCCTTTCCGCGTCGCGATGAGATTGCCGGCAGAGTCATAACGGATCTCGAGCTTGTGCTTGCGCAGCAGGCTTTCGATGTACTTGGCGCGCTCCTGTTCCTGTTTTGAAGGTGCGTTGATCTCAGTGATGGCGATCCACTCGCGCAGGATGGCGTCGCGATCCTTGTCGATGTGATCGAACGCGGCTTTGACACGCGGATCTTCTTGTACAGACTTCACGTGGTCAGCGGGAGTTTGAGCAAAGACATTAGGCAGGATTGACAAGATTAATAACAGGATTGACAGGATAGAGCGCATAAATTTCCCAACTGAGATGGATTAGTAGACCACCGACATTCTAATATGCCGCCTATGCAGATTTCGACCTGGCTTGAGCGAGCGACAGTTGCCTGCCTCTTTCTCATCGCCACCTTCGCGCCTCACTCGATCGCAGTGTCGCAGGCGGCGTGGCTGCTCGGAATGACGTTCTGGGTCGCGCGCTTGGTTGTCTACCCGCGACCGCAGCTACTCCGTTCGCCAGTTGATCTCGCACTGCTCGGATTCTTCATCCTCAGCGGCGTCTCAGGCATTTTTTCTTACAGCCCCATCATGTCGATCGGAAAGATGCGCGCTGCGAGCCTCTTTACGATTGTTTACCTCGTTTCTCAAAACGTGCGCTCGCTGCGGCTCGTGCGATTGCTTGCCCTCACGTTGATCGCGTCGTGCATGATCAACGTCCTGTTAACTGCCGGACAGGTCGCGATCGGCAAAGGCGTGAAGGTGCAGGGCGTGAAGCCCGAGAGCCCGCTCGCAAAAGCAGTCTTTCGCACGAGATCAGTCATGCAGCCGGCGCCGATCATCAACGGCGACACGATCTGGCAAGTCGATGGCAAACCTGTTGAAACTCCGGAAGAACTAGCAGCCGCACTCGCTTCCGGACCCACGATCGCCACAGTCAGGATCTACCGTGTGGAATGGATGCCGGAGTTCGAGCTGCCGCGCGGTCAATTGCTGCCGGGAACAAACGCGTTGGATCAGCTTGGCATCAGTAGCTGGTCGCGTGGTCGCGACTGGCGCGCCACGGGTTTTTACAATCACTGGGTCACGTATGCTGAAGTGCTGCAACTGATCGCATCGCTCGCACTCGGAATCTTTCTCGCGCTCAAACAAAAGCGAAGCGTAGCGGGCGTGTTGCTGGTCCTTGCTGTCGCGGGACTCATCTTCGCACTCGGAATGACAGTCACACGCGCGTCCTGGATCGGCTTTGCAGTCTCGGCGCTCGCGATGTTGTTGCTGACTTCGTCACGTCGCACGATCGTCATCGTTGGCGCGTGTGCGATCCCGCTCGTGCTGGCGAGCGTTGTTCTGTTACAGCAGCGACGGAGTATCGGTTTCTTTGACAAGAGCGATCAATCGACGAGCTGGCGTGAAATGGTTTGGAAAGAGGGTTTTCAACTACTCGTCAGCAAGCCGCGGCATCTGATCTTCGGTGTCGGTATCGATTCGATCAAAGGACACTGGCGCGAGTGGGGCTTGTTTGACAACGGGCGACAACCGATCGGTCACATGCATTCAAACCTGTTGCAGATCGCTTTGGAGCGTGGCGTGCCGGCGCTCATCGTCTGGCTGATCCTGATCGGAGTTTATCTGCGAATGCTCTGGCGCATTACGCGAAGGGAAGTGATTGATGATTTTGCGCGTGGGCTGGCGGTAGGCGCGTTAGGAGGCGCGCTGGGGTTCTTTACGAGCGGACTGGTCCATTACAACTGGGGCGACTCCGAAGTGGTCACCATTTTTTATTTCATTATGGGCTTGTGTTTGGTAGTTGAAAGGACCAATCAACAAGTTACGGATTCAAGTGTCCGGGGTTGAAGGGTGCTGGTATCGCTCGATGTCGTCGCCATCGTACGATCCTGTGTGTGAGCAGCTCGAACACTGAACCACGTAGGTGGCTTTGAGCTTAGCCTGGCCACGAGAGAGATCGGCAAAGAGAATTTCTTTCTCCTGGCAGTGTTCGCAGGTGAAACGGAGATACCATTGGCCGGGGGTTAGCGTGCGCATTGCTCTTGGTCCTTCGATTTCGAGTTCCGGGCGAGAGGAACGGGGCTACACAGTGCCTGCTCTTATACGGCCAGAGGTGAATTTTCGTCAAGCGGAATTAGACCAGCCACGGGTGACCAGCCACGGGTGGCCACGGAGGGCCACCCCTACAGTTGTAGTCAATCATGCAACTTAGTCGAAGGCGCTAGATGGGCAACAACTGTAGGGGCGGCCCTCCGTGGCCGCCCGTGCGTTATTTTCCTACTGAGACAATTCTCTGAATCAGCTTCGGATCATCGGGTAGTAACCCCGATTTCGGGAGTCGCGGCGTCAAAGTGATCCAGTTGCGGTCCATCGCGAACACTTTGCGAAACAGCGGCAGAGATTCCTCAACACGGCCCATGTTCACGAGTGCGACCGCGTGCCAGTAGATCATCTCCGCATTGTTCGGCACTAACTTCTCCGCGGCTCCGTACTCCCGCAGCGCGCCTTCATTGTCTTTCTTCTCGACCGCGAGATCACCGGCGTTCATGTGATTGTACGCGCGTTGCAATCGCACGAGGCGGCGAAGCTCAACGAGGGGCTGAGGACTATCATCAACTCGCAGATCGAACGTGCGATCTTTCCAGGCCTGTCCTGTCGGCTTACCCGTGACCACGATCAGCGCTGCTGACTGACGCCCGCGAATGTCGCCGCCCACTGCCTGCGCCGCATCGAGCGCCGCGAGCATGCGATCAGCAAGATCACCTTTCGCGTTTTCGAATGCACGCGCCATCGCCGGCCAAACCTTGTCGTTCAGCATCAAGTTGGCCTGCACAGAAAAGTTTTTCCCAACGATATGGCCCGCAGCCTGAATGTCGTTCTTCCCGGTCCACGCATCCACATGCCCTCGGGCGTCGATCATCGCCACTTGCCTGACTTCTCTTCCTTCATCTTTCTCGAGCAGCTCCTTCAACACGTCAGGCGCACTCTTGCCCGCGCGCATCATCTCGAGCCCGTTCTTTCCGTAACTCGGATCGACAAACGACTGTGTCGCCACGGCGCCAACACCCGCTTCAGCCCACGGCACGATGGGACCAACTGAAAACCAGTGTGACTGCACGGCAACACCGAGCTCGCCAGTCGCCGGATCGCGCGCCACGATCGAAAACGTGTGCACCGGTCGTAACGGCACTGCCGGAGTGTCAGACGCAACCGTGGAAACAGAGAACCCAAGCGAAACCAACACCAGAGCGATAACTAGTGCGCGCATCATTCAACACCTCATTAAGAAACAAACGGATAGAACGGCGTGTTACGAACGATCCAAAAGGAAAGCACGATAAAGAACAGCGCGTAAATGAAAGACGGAGGCAGAGTGTTCCGGCGAGGCACACCACCGCGCATCACGATCACGCTGTAACGAACGAGTGCATACAACAGAAATGGAATCGCTAACAGGAAAAGTGGATTGAGCTCAAATGCTGCCAGAAAGTGACCGTGAAGAAGCTGGTGCATCGCGCGCGTCGACCCACAACCCGGACACGTGTAACCGGTCGCAAATCGAAACAGGCAAACAGGAAAGATCCCAGTCTTGCCGGGCTCAAAAACAAACAGGTATGCAGCTCCTGCAAGTAAAACCGACCAGATAGCAATAACAGTCGAGCGCCGGTACATCCCGCAGTTAAAACCACCCTTTCCGATCCTGAAAATACGTCCTCACGAAATCCTCGTCAGACTTGGTCAAGTAAATGATGCCCTCGATTATCCCGATGATCCAACCAATACCACACATACCAAGCACGAGTTGCACGATTCCCTCAGTGGTGTAACCCATGATGAACTTGTGAACACCAAATCCGCCGACGAGGATCGCGCAAATCCCCGCGGGGATCTTTTTGTCCGCTCCCATCGCTTCCCAGTTCACGAGCGCACCCGGGTGAACAGTCTGTAAAGGCTGCTGGTACTGCATCATCGGAGTCAGAACAGCCTTACAGTTTGTGCAATAGTGTGCGTAATCGTCGTTAGGCGCGCCGCACTTTGTGCAATATCTCATTTCCGATTTTTCGAAGAAGGTTTTTGAAAGCGACGACTCAATAACATGCCACTAGCTTACTCTGCGCGCAACAGCATCCCGCAGGATGAGCAGACAAGGTATTTGTCTTTAATCAACAAGCCGACCCAACAGAGAGGTAAACAGAGTAGGATCAAGATGCCAAAGACGATAATGCCGCCGGTCGAAACTTTCTCCTGTTGCAGAAAGTGGGTGGCCCGGTGACAACGTGGACATACGCTGGTTTGCGGCACCTGATAGAGCGGGGCGTTTGGGTACGCGCGATCTAACGGCGCCTGTTCGCCGACAACAGTTTGCGCTCCCGGATCAGAAGAACGAACGTCCTGAGGAGTTATGTACCGCGCACGCGGGGTGTTACAAACCAAACATGCTTGACGATCCTCAGAGTTCTGAGCGCCACAGGCAGTACAGTAAAACACTTTCACCTCTGCGTAACTCTGCGTTCCTCTGCGCCTCTGCGGTGTAGTCGCCGTAACTGCTGTTTCACCGCAGAGGCGCAGAGGAACGCAGAGTTACGCAGAGAAATTTATTTAACGAATCTTGAGAGCCCACTGGCCCAACATCACACACGCGAAAAGCCATCCGTAAAGCGATAGTCCCAAAGCCAGTTGCCGCGATTTTATTTCCTTCAAGCCCAGCAACGGCAAACGCAGCGAGATTATTCCGACGACGATCAATCCCGCAATCAAAAACGGACCGGCTGGATTCAAAAGGAACGCGTTGTGGAAGTCACCATGCATGGTGAGGATCACGCTGCGGGTCATTCCACACGTGGGACACGGAAACCCGTAATGCTCCTTGAACCAGCAGCCCCAGTGAAGTTGTCTGCCAAATAGCCAAACCTGACTGCCGTCAGCCCAGGCGGCAACTCTGAGCACAGCTAAACCGAGCAAAACGAAAATCCCGGCCAACCTGGATGATAAGAATAAACGTCTGAACATCTCGAACTCTCAGCCGGTCTTAATAACGTATGTTCCGACTGCTTTATCGTGCAGCGTCTGGCGCTCCTTGTCCCAAAGCGGCCAAAGCAAATCAAGAAAGCCACCGACAACAGGCACGAATTGAAGTCCGACTGTACAAAGCAATCGCAGGACTGCTGTTCCCATCGGAATCAAATTGCCATGCGCGTCGACAACCTTGAGCTTCATCAAACCCTGGCCCACCGAATAACCGCGCTTGCTGACGAGATAAACCTTATTCAGCAAACCGGCGACGAAGTAAGAAACCGGGGGAAGAATGAAGAACAGACAACACGTCGAGCAGCCGAAGAGACCTGACAAGCCGCCCGCTTCTCCGCGCTCCGATACTGCCGCTTCGCCCGCTCCAATTATCATCGAACCGATTCCGCCCACTACAAACAGAAGGACGTAAAGAACGAACATTACCAGTACAGCAATAGCACCGTCGGCTAGCGCCGCCAGCACTCGATCTGCCCAAAGCGCGTAGTTCATAGTTGGTACTCCCGGTGAGGGCGGCGGGGGCCAGTTCTCTGCCATAACGTGAGACTCCTTCGGGTTGGAGAAATGAAAATGCCGAATATCCAGACGCGAGCGCGAAGGCCTCGCCGTCTGTTTTACGAGTAGGAATTGCTATGAGAAAAGGGCGGCGGACATAACAGAGCCGGCCGGACCATCAAGGGAGATCGGTTACCTGGGAGCCAAAGCGCCTATGCCTACGCCCAGCACCGTCAAGATGATCCAGACGATAATCCAAACAAGTCCGAGCCCTATTGAGATGTAGCTGAACATCTTGGCCTTGCGAGACGATTCCAATGCGCCCGCAGTGTCGCCGGCCTGTACCTGACCGTTCACACGAGCGGCAAAGATGACCGCGACAATTCCGAGCGGTAAGCAACAGAACAACGAGATGATCGCCAGCACCAGGTAATTCGGAACGGCAGCGTCACTTGCGCCCGAACTGGGCGGGGGAGTCCACTCTTGAGACATTCAGCTTCTCCTGAATCGGTCTTAGAAGATCTTTCGTAAACAAATCAGCCGACGTAATCCTGCGATGGCGGCGGTGGCGGCGGCCCGTCTTTACGTTTCTCGAAGATTGGTACTGATATGAGTCCACCAATGACCGACAGGCAAAGAAGTACTATCCCACCGATCAGACCACTCAGTGCGAAAAGGAGAAGTCCTGATACACCGGCGGGAAGCTGGACGTTCATTCTCGCCAACGTCTCTTCGAGGTTTGCGCCACTGATGAAATAGGCGAGTGGGACACCTATGATGAAGTAAAGAACCGCGCCGACGACTCCCGTCAGCACGCCGATGACGGCGCCCTCTCCGACTTTGACCGGTATGGGCGCGGACTTAATATATAAGAAGCCAGCCAGAACGCCGCCTCCTATACCCCAGATGCAGCAACAGTAGTTAAGCAGTGGAATCGCGGATAGTACTCCGACGATTAAGCCCCCCAAAAGTGCCGGCTTTAATTTGTTCATTTAGTCTTTACTCTTCAGACAGAAAGTAATCTACCGCCTGAACTTATGTTGGATTTTGGATTGGCAACGAAGCGCCCTGAATAACTAACAAAGCGGACGGGGAATGTCAATAAATTTAGCCGCAAAATGCGGATGTGGGCGCAACTGTAGGGGTGGCCCTCTGTGGCCACCCGTGCGTTGAAATGTCCAGGCACGGGTGGCCACAGAGGGCCACCCCTACAGTTGTGACTGAGAAATCAAATTCTATTTCGAGACTTCGATGCGGTCGCCGGGTTGTAGTTTGGGATCCTGGACGGCGCCCGACTTGATCTGCCTGATCGTGTAGTTGATCGTCACGAGCCGGCCGTCGGCGCCTTCGCGTGAGATTTCGACTTTAGCGTCATGTTTGCCAGTACCGCCCGCCGCCAGACAGGCTTGGAGCAACGTGATTCCTGGCTGAAACATTTTCTGTCCGGGAAAATTGACGCGGCCGCCGATGTAATAGAACTCCTGCGGACGGCTCGTCACCGTAATCACGTCGCCCGACTGCACTGTCAGGTTAAGAGTGGCTGGATCGCTCAGATCGTACGGTTGTCCGGGCGTTCCGCCGCGCACGATCACCACGCGTCCGCCGTCATTTCGCAACTGCGATTCGGCTAACACAATGTAAAGCGGCACCATCTCACGTCTCAAAACCCGTGTGCCGGGATTCACGACGAGTCCGGTCACCATCACCGCGTGACTGGCATACTGCCGAATTCCAACGGAAACCTGGGCTTTGTCATCGACGGCTCTGCGTTTGAGTTCGGCGGAAATGACTTTCTGAATCTCCTCCAGCGTGAGTCCGGCGACCGAGATCGCGCCGCCCGCGACGGGCATGTCGATCACGCCACCGGCCACGACGGTGAATAACGTCGAAGACTTGCTATTCGACCAGTTAAGTAGACGGATATCGAGCACGTCACCAACGCCAACACGGTAGATTTCGGTCAGCGACCGCTCAGGAGTAGACGCAGCAGGCGTGTCGCTGACCGCGGTCTTAATCGGCACGACACCGGCTGTTTCCTGGGCTGATACGGAGATAAATGACGCGCAGACGAGGGACGCTAGAAGCGGGAGCAAAATTAATTTTTTCATAAGCAGGGCAAATGCTTTCGAATCGAGCACTCGGTACAGGAAAGGCTCAATCGCGGGAGGTTTCCGATTTTTTCTCCGCGAAGATCTGTGGCACAGTATGTTGCGATGTACGAGTTTGCAGTCACTCCGGCCGTTACGAACATTCGCCGCCGCGGCGTCGAGATCTGCGATGTCGCGCCCGAAAGCCTTGGCGCGGAGATGGATCTTGAAAGTGGAGACCGAATAATAAAGGTCAACGGCCGCGTGGTTCGCGACTACCTGGACTTTCGTTTTCAAACCGCGGGCGAGACCGAGCTGGTTCTCGAAGTCCGCAAGAAGAGTGGCGAGGATTGGGAAGTCGAGCTCGAGCGTGCTGAAGGCGAAGACTTCGGGCTCTCGTTTGAACAGATCGTCCCGCGACAGTGTGCGAACGAATGTATCTTCTGTTTCTGTAACGGCAATCCGGCTGATGCGCGCCCGTCGCTATTTATAAAGGACGAAGACATTCGTCTCTCTTTCCTTTACGGCAATTACACCACGCTGACTTCGATCACTGAAGACGAGATTCGTCGCATCGTTGAGCAGCGACTCTCGCCGCAATACGTTTCCGTTCACGCGACGGATCTCGACGTGCGCGCTTACATGCTCGGCGTCGACAAACAACGCGCAGACATTTCGACAAAGCTCGCGCGCCTGCTTAATGCCGGCATCGAAGTGCATGCACAGGTCGTGTTGTGTCCGGAGATCAACGACAAGGAAATATTGAGGAAGACGATTTTTGATCTCGCGGCTGAGTATCCGCGCATCACGAGTGTTGCGATCGTGCCGCTTGGTCTAACTCGCTACAACACTGATGCACGTCTCACACGCGTGACCCCGGAGTTCTGTCGCGACGTGATCGATCAGGTGAGTGCGATCCAGAAAGAGCTACACGCGAAGCTCGGCACGAACTTCGCGCTGTTGGGAGACGAGATCTACCTGCGCGCAGGACGACGCATCCCGGGACGATCGCATTACGGCGACTACCCGCAGATCGAGGACGGTGTCGGCATGGTCCGATCGTTTGCAAACGAGTTTACGAAACTCATGCGACGGCTCGAGAATGAAGGCTGGACCAGCGCGAGGAAAACGTCCGCAACGATCTTCACTGGAACACTCTTCGCGCCGGTGTTGAAGAAGATGATCGACAAGTTCAACATGAGTTTCGGAACGAGACTGATCGTCGAACCGCTGGAGAACGGTTACTTCGGTGGCGATGTTTCCGTTGCTGGTTTACTGACGGGCGGGGATCTTCTGCGTGCCCGCGAGAGAGTCGCGGGTGAGTTTGTTTGTATACCGAAGCAGATGTTGAAGAGTGACGATGCGATCATGCTGGATGGAATGAAACTAAGCGAAGTGTCGCACGCGTTGGGCCAACCTGTTCACGCGATCAATTTGCAAGAGTTAGTATCACTGCTTGCCTGATGAAGATCCTCGACGTTGGTTGTGGTCAAAATAAATTTGCCGGCGCGATCGGTATCGACGCGAACCGTCTCAGTCACGCTGATGTCATTCACGATCTCGGAACGTTTCCATACCCGTTCGCTGATAATGAGTTTGAAGAGATAATTTGTCGTCACGTAATCGAGCATGTTCCTGATGTGCTTAAGTTCATCAATGAGCTGCATCGCATCACGAAGCCTGGTGGCAAATTAAAGATTGTTACGCCTCACTATTCGAATCCGGATTGGGCAACAGATCCGACGCACAAGAATCACTTCAACAGTTATTCATTCACTTGCTTCATTCCTTCACGCACGCCGTTTCCGTTTTACACGACAGCGGAGTTGAAGCCGCTGGCGACGCATGTGAGTCTTGCGAATCTCTGGCGTGCATTGGGAATGGAGTTCCTCGTGAATCTCGATCAGCGCTGGCCGTCGCTGCGCTTCACGCGAAAATTTTGGGAGTTCTATCTGTCGACGATCTTTCGTGGGAAGGAACTCCACTTCGAGTTCGAGGTCGTGAAATAAGACCTATAGGGCTTATAGGACGCATGCCGAAATCCCGCCCTTCCTGGCAAAAAACAGCCAGATCGTTCCAATTATTTGAATAGAAATCCAGAAAACTGTAAGCTATGCGCCGCCACGCTTCACGAAACGAAGAAATTCTGTAGCTTTTCGCCCGGTTCACTGATGGCTCAGTGATTGCTACGATCCGGGCGCTCCTACAAATTTCGAACGAGCGGGCACTCCATTCATACCAGTCACATTAGCAGTTTGTCGGCTTAATCAGAACAAGGTGCTGAGCAAAGCCTTCCTTTATTCAGCATGGGCTAAAACCTTTTTGGAGGATTACGTGATGAGAAACGGTTTACAGAAGTACCTTTTAGTACTCCTGACCGTTGGTCTTTGCGCGCTCCCGGCGTTAGGACAATCAGGCTCGACAGGCTCACTGTCGGGCACTGTGACTGACCCCAAAGGCGCCGTGGTAGCCGGTGCTACCGTGAACGTGAAAAACGCTGGTACCGGCCAGGAGTTTTCCACACAGACCAACAACAACGGAGCTTACAGCATTCCCACGCTCTCGTCGGGAGTGTACACGGCCACGATCATAGCCTCAGGTTTCAAACAGGCTGCGGTGACCGACATTAAGATAGACGTCGGCAAGGCCTCGACTATTAACGTCGAACTCGAAATCGGATCTGCAAACGAGACCGTGACGGTCGTCGGCGGCGGCGAATTGCTGCAAACGCAATCAGCCACTATCGGCACGACTTTGACGGGACGACAGATCAGCGATTTGCCAACAGCGTCGCGCGACGCTCTCGACCTTGTGCTGGCAATGCCAGGCACGGCCACCCCTGGACGGCCACGCACTTCATCCGTCAACGGCCTGCCGAAGGGTGCTCTCAACATCACACTCGACGGAATCAACGTTCAAGACAACCTCCTCAAATCGAGTGACGGTTTCTTCACGTACATCAGACCAAGAACCGACGCGATCGGTGAGGTCACTGTCTCCACTTCGACTCCGGGCGCCGAGAGCTCCGCGGAAGGCGCAGTACAGATCAAGTTCGTTACGCAGGGTGGTTCGAACCAGTATCACGGCGGTCTCTACTGGTATCACCGTAACCCCGCGCTGAACGCGAACTACTGGTTCAACAATCGCGACCTCGCAGCAGATCCGGTAACTCATAAAGCGCCGCAACAGCGCATCCTGTTGAACCAGCCCGGCGGCAAGATTGGTGGTCCAATCAGCATCCCCGGCTTGTTCAGCGGTAAAGACAGAGCGTTCTTCTTCGTTAACTACGAAGAGTATCGCCTGCCGGAAAAGAGCTCACCGCGAACAAGGACCATCCTGAGTCCATTGGCCCAACAGGGCATCTATCGCTTTACGACCACGAACGCAACTTACGCTGGTGCGCCACCGGCGAACGTGACCTGCGTTCCCACTCCACCGAACTTCACGTGTTCAGTTAACGTGTTGACGCTCGCGCAACTCGCGCCGCAAAACGCCGGACTAGTCACCACGTTCGATCCGACCATCAGCACGCTTCTGACTGACATCAGAAGCTCGTTGACCGGCGTCAACGCCATCTTCGTTCAAACTTCGAATCCAAACTTGCAACAAGCCACCTTCTTCAATCCTGGTGGTCAGGTTCGTAAGTTCCCAACGGTTCGTTTCGACTTCACAGTCGCAAAGAACCATCACATCGAAAACATTTGGAACTATCAACAGTTCCGATCGCAAGTAGACTTTTTGAACAACGTCGACCCGGCGTTCCCAGGCTTCCCGAACTTCGGCAGCCAGGACTCGAACCGTTTCTCAAACGCGACTGGATGGCGTTGGACCATCTCGCAGAATCTCGTCAACGAAGCTCGCTTCGGATTGACTGGTGGAACCTCGTTGTTCTTCCCACAGGTTAATGCGAGCCAGTTTGCCAACCAGGGTGGTGTTTCACTCGGAATCAGCGCGGCAGGTGTAACGAATGCGACGGTTTCGACTGCTCCATCACGTCGCAACTCGCCAGTCAAACAGTTCACTGACACACTGAACTGGATCAAGGGTAATCACTCGTTCCAATTCGGCGGCACGCTGACAAGAGTTAACTACTGGGCCCAGAATCAGACGGTGGTTCCAACTGTCGGTTTTGGTATCAGCAGCACTCTCGCTGGTGACAGCGCAGCTTTCGCAGCGTTCTCGTCGTTGCAGCCGACTGTCAGTCAGCAGGCTGGGGCAGCCGCGCTCTATGCGACGTTAGTGGGTCGCATCAACGCGATCACCGGCAACGTTCGTTTGAACGAAGACACTGGCAAATACCAGTATCTCGGCGACCTCGTGACTCGTGCGCAGTTGACTGAGTATGGCTTCTTCGGTCAGGACACCTGGCGCTTCCGTCCGAACCTGACATTGACCGGCGGTCTCCGCTGGGAAGTCCAGGGACCATTCCAGCCACTGAACAACAGTCTTTCGAGGGCTGAAACTTTTGCCAGCGTTTACGGTGAGTCAGGCGAGGGCAATCTTTTCTCTCCCGGCACTTTGACCGGCTCGGCGACCAGATACGTGCAGTTCTCGAAGGGTGAGAAGACTTTCGACACCGAGTACGGCAATTTCGCACCGAGTGTCGGCATCACCTGGGCACCCAACACTGGCAGCAGCGGCTTTATGCACAGGCTGTTTGGAAACTCGGGCCAGACCGTTCTTCGCGGCGGTTTCTCAGTAGCATTCGTTCGTGAAGGTACGAGCGCGTTTACGAGTCTTTTCAACTCTAATCCCGGCGGCACGCTGTCAGCGAACCAGAGCACCGGCGGAACTCCGTTCCCGCTCAGCTTTGGTAACCTGTTCCGCAATGGTCTGCCGGCGCCTCCGCCTTTCGCAGCGACTCCGGTTCCCGGTGTCTCGTTGCCGATTTCTCCTGTTTATCCGAGCGTTGGGGCCATCACCGATTCAGTGAACACCTTCTCGCCTCAGATGAAAACCGGATTCGTCAGATCGTGGACGTTCAGCGTGCAGCGCGAGCTCACCTCCAACATGGTGATCGAAGCGCGATACGTCGGTAACCGCGGACACGATCTCTGGCGTCAATACAACCTGAACGAGATCAACGTATTCGAGAATGGCTTCGCCAACGAATTCAGACTCGCACAGCTAAACATGGCTGCCAACACGGCTGCTGGTCGTTTTGGTTGCGCTGTTAACCAGAACCCCTGCGCCGCAGCCAACCGCATTCCGACGTTCGCATACTTTGGACCAGGAACCGGAACCTCGCCGTTGCCGAATATCCTCGGCTACTTCAGAGGTCTCGCGGTCAGCAATCCCTCGAACGCCAACAACGCGGCGAACTACAACCCGTTCACGGGCACTGTCGTAGCGGGCTCGCCCGCCACCGCGTTCAACTCGCTGTTCGCAAACGCGACGTTCACCACAGCGCTCAATCCGTTGAATGCCAATCTGATCGGTTTCGCAACCACGATTGGTCAAACAACCAACGAATCGCTGTTCAATCCAAACCGTATCGCAGCCGGTATCCCGATTAACTATTTCTTCGTTAATCCGGGCAAGCGCGGCGGTGCGTTCCTGTTCACCAACGATGGTCAGACGACTTATGACGGTGTGACGATTGAGTTCCGTCGCCGCTTCGCAAAAGGTTTATTGGTGCAGTCGAGCTACACGTTCTCGAAGGCGCTCTCGAACATGTATGCGAGCAACCAGGACTTGTTCGATCAGCCGGCCACGCTTCGTCGCGATCTGGACAATCGTCGTGGTGTGACGCCTTTTGACATCACACAAGCTTTCAAGACCAACTTCATTTACGAGCTGCCTGTCGGACGTGGTCAACACTTCCTCGGCGGCGCCAATGGTTGGCAGGAAAGACTCCTGGGTGGTTGGGGCTTCAACGGCAACATTCGCATCCAGAGCGGTTCACCCTTCTCGTTGGGTAACGTGCAACTGGTCGGAATGACAGCCAAGGACCTTCAGAACGCAATCGGTGTATATCGTGACCAGGCTGATGCCGATGGCGTCAATCGCGGTAACGTTTGGGTGTTGCCTTTGGACATTCGTCAGAACACCTTCAGAGCGTTCAATACTGCGTTTGCGTCCGGCACGGGCGTCCCGATTTACACTCAGGGAGCACCGGAAGGCCGTTACATCGCACCTGCCGGCCTCGGCTGCAATCAGGGCTTTGTTGGCCAGTGCGGCTTCAACAACCTGGTTCTCAAAGGACCATCGTTTTTCCGATCTGACTTGAGCATCGTGAAGAAAATCCGGTTCACTGAGAACACGAACCTCGAACTGCGCGGCGAGATGTTGAATGCATTCAACAACATCAACTTCCTCGTTGGTAGCGCGAGTAACGACGTAAACACTCTCGGCGCATTTGGAACGGCTACTTTCGGTCGCTTCACAAACGCCTATCAGGACATCTCGACCACCAACGATCCCGGTGGCCGTCTGGTCCAGCTAGTGGTAAGATTCAACTTCTAAAGAACCTCAATCCGTGGGGAAGGCGAAATCCTTCCCCACATTTTTCTCCTCAATCCTCCTACTCGCCCTGACTAGCCCGCTCTCTTAACAATTAACCAGAACCGCAATTGTCGCGGCGATCGCGGGTTTCAGATACCTTCGGAGTCATCATGAAAGTAAATTTCTCAAAGTTCCTCCAAAACGCTGCGAACGTGGCGATTGTCATTGTTGCCGTATTGCTGGCCGTCGTGCTGGTTAAAAACTATCTATTGCCCCAGAAGCAGGGGCCAGTTGCTCCGCCGGGACCAACTCAGGATTTCCGAATTGCTGCGGGTACTCAAATCTCACTGCCGGACACGCAATGGTCCGGGAGCCAGCGCACTTTGATTCTCGCAGTGTCTGACACGTGTCACTTCTGCAGTGAAAGCGCAGATTTCTACAAGCGCCTCGTGCAGGAGAATACGCAAAAGAAGGGAGTGCGAATCGTCGCTGTTCTTCCGCAGGATCTCGAACGCGGCAAGAAGTACATGGAGAAGTTGGGCGTGACTGTCGACGAAATCAAGACACTGCAACTCAACCAGATCGGAGTGCGGGCGACGCCGACTCTGATCATGCTGGACGGCAACGGGGTTGTGCGTGAGTCGTGGGTGGGCAAGCTCACCAAAGACAAAGAAGACGAAGTAATCAGTCGTCTCTGAAGAGCCCCAGTTGTCAAAAAAATAGATCTAATCGTCAAGAATCTGTAGTTCCGCTTGATTTGCGCTTGCTCATTTGGAAGAATGCTTCCCACCCAACGGCAGGCATGAAGATTTACCCCGGATGCCTGCAAGCCATTACATCAACGAGGTGTCAAATGAGGAGCCTACTCTGTAGCAGTCTAGTGATTTTGCTCTGCGCCGTAGCCGCGCTCGCGCAAAAATCGAAGCCATGGACCGAACTAACTGAAAAAGAGGTCGCCAGGATTCTGAACGATTCACCCTGGGGCCAAACGCAAACTGAAGGCGAAGAATCACGACCCGACCAGACCAGCGCTATCACGCAAGTGGCTGCGACAGGGACTGCAAACAGACAAATATCTCGCGAAGGCGAGGCTCCCGACACCCGACCATCGAGAGTTATCAAATACCGAACGCGGCTTCTTTCAGCCAAACCGGTGCGCGCCGCGTTCGCTCGCTATCTGCTGTTGAAGAAACCAGAAGCTGATGAGAACCTTACCAACCAGTTACAAGGCTTCGTCGATCGCGACTTTGCTGACTACATCGTTGTCGTGGTCATGGCGGAAGCCGCTGACGAGCGACTTGTCGGTCCAACCATGCAGCTTCTCAATTCTGCAACCGCTGAGATGTTGAAAGAGAACGTCTATCTAGAACGCAAGGATGGCAAACGATTGGCGCTCGCTGACTATCGTCCTCCCGGCCCGGATGGGATGGGAGCTAAATTCGTTTTCATGAGGACGGTCGATGGCCAGCCGTTTCTAACTCCGCAAAGTGACAACGTGCGATTTTTTGCGCAGCTCAATGAGAAAACGAAACTTAACGTCAAGTACAAAGTGTCTGACATGATGTACGACGGGAAACTGGAGTATTAGTGTGAAAACTATCCCCCTGCTTCTTCTGGCGATCGTGCTCGCCGGATTCACAACAATCCCTCAGGACAAAGAACTATGGCCCAAGTGGGACAAGGGAAAAGTCCAAAAGATGTTGAACTCCTCTCCCTGGGCACAGACACAAACCGACACTGACACTTCGGAGATGACTTACTCTCCGACCACCGTGAGTGGCTCATCTTCAATCGGGTCAACCGCATCCTCGTCAGCAGGCGCCCGTAACACCGGCCGCGACGTACAGGGCAATCGATCTGATCAGGGCGCGTCAAACCAGGCGATGTCGGTCAACTATCACGTTCGCTTCCTGTCTGCGAAACCGATCCGGCAAGCATTCGCACGCATGATCGAGATCCAGGAGAAAGACAACAAATCAGTTCGCGATCAACTCGGCCCGTTTGTCGAACGCGACTTCAGCGATTACATCGTGGTGGCAGTCTCGTTTGACTCGCCGGACAAGCGCTTCGAGGGTCCGGTGCTTCAGGCGTTTTCGAGTGCGACTTCCGGCACTCTCAAAACCCAGGCTTATCTCGAGCGCAGCGACGGCAAGCGACTCTTCGTTATCGATTACAAGCCACCGATTAACGACGGTCTCGGAGCGAAGTTTGTCTTCCCGCGCATGGTCGACGGCCAGCCCTTCCTCACGGAAACGGGAGATGTTAGATTCGTCGCTCAGATCAGCGACAAGATCAACGTCAACACGAAATACAAACTTCACGACATGATGTATGAGGGCAAGCTCGAGTATTAGTAAACGATGAGTCTCCCCGGAATCATCACCTCATGAATAGAAAGGCCCAGCAATGAACAAGAGACTCCCAGGTATTTCAATGTTCCTGCTTCTCGCCGTGATTACTGCCGGCACCGTGACCGGGCAGAAGCAGGAAAAATCGTGGAAGGAATGGTCGAAAAAAGACGCCGAGAAGATCTTGACCGACTCGCCTTGGGCACACGCGCAGGTCGATACCGATCTGTCGGAAATGTTTTTTCAACCAACTGCGACGGGCGCAAGGGCTCCGAACGCAAACTCACGACTCGAGCAGGGTGCAACAAACCAGGCCACCAGTGTTACGTTCAGCATCCGGTTCTTTTCAGCGCGGCCGGTGCGACAGGCGTTCATGCGCGTCATTCAGTTGCAGAAGAAAGACCTCGAGCCTGACGTGGTGGCGCGTATGAACAGCTTCGCCGAGCTGCCGTCAAACGATTCGATCATCGTCGCAGTCACGATCGAAGGCACTGACAAACGCTCACTCGGTAAGGTGATGCAGATCGTCGAGAGCGCCGCGACCGGAACTCTCAAGAACACGACCTACCTCGAGCGCAATGACGGGAAGCGGCTGTTTCTGGAGGAGTATGTACCGCCGGGTAAGGACGGCTTCGGCGCTCGCTTCATCTTCAAGCGCATCGTCGATGAGCGACCGTTTCTCACCCCGGATATCAACAGTGTTCGTTTCGTCTCGGAGTTCGGGACGGCCGTAAAGCTGAACATGCAGTTCAAGGTCAGCGACATGATGGTCGACGGGAAGCTTGAGTACTAAACCAGACACTAGTCAATCAGCGGGGGCAAGCCCCTCTTCCTAACTTGTTCTTTTTCGCGAACCAAATTCCCGTGAACAAGTCAGGAAGAGGGGCTTACCCTCGCTGATCCGTTACTTCAAAACCTCAACTTATTCAAAATTATGAAGTCGATTTCCAAAATTCGGGAAATCGTTGCTCGCCGTCCTCATAATTGCTAAGGATCCGTCGCCTCAACGCGTTCAGATTAAAGGCATGTCTATTGCTGTCCGTAAAACTTCGGACCCCTCGTCGGATAACACAAACAATTTAGGCTGTCAGCTATTTTAGTTCGATTCATTGCTCGTCGACCCAGGGCTGTAGCACGGAATCGCCAACAGTCATTTCTGTACGGTCCTGGTTAATCTCACTGTTTTTTGACGTTCAATTCCAACCGATCCATCGGTTTAAGTTACAAGTAAGATCCGCCCCAACTAGGAGGAAACATGACAAAGTCGATGAAGTTGTTGTTTGTAACCCTGGCGATTTTTGGGCTGCAGATTTCTGTGCAGGCTCAGACTACGGGTGCTGTAACAGGAACGATTACTGACCCCGGTAGTGCGGTGGTGGCGGGTGCGACTGTCACGATCACCAGTACTACTACGGGTGCGGAACGTACCGCAATAACCAACAGTTCCGGAGTATTCGATTTTCAGGCTTTGCTGCCCGGCCCGTATAGTGTTTCGGTCGAGGCTTCGGGGTTCAAGAAAGCCATAATCCGCGAGGTAATTGTTTCTGTCGCAACTACTGCGCAAGTAAACGTAGCCTTAGAGATTGGCCTCGCGAATGAAACAGTTACCGTCACGACTGCACAAGAAGTGATCAATAGCACCAGCCCAAGCCTCACTAACGTGATCAATACGAGGCAGGTGCAGGATCTTCCGCTTGGTGGTCGCAATCCGGTAGCGTTAGCCGGGTTACAAGCCGGCATTGCCGTCATCGGCGACGGTGTACGCGGCGCGTCGGTCGGCGGCCTGCGACAAACTGCCGTAAACCTGACACAGGACGGCATCAATGCGATGGACAACTTCGTCAAGACGAGTTCATTCTTCGCGGTCAGCTCTCCATCGCTTAACTCTACGGCTGAGTTCAGTATCACTACAGGCACTGTCGGTGCCGATGCAGGACGTGGTGCTGCCCAGGTGAACATCGTCACCAAGGGAGGCTCCAACGAGTTCCATGGCAACGGGTTCCTGCAGTTGATCAATGAAAGCTATAACGCGAATACATTTTTCAACAACTTCAATGGCACGCCAAGACCGCTTTTGCGGCAGCACTTTTGGGGTTTTGACGTGGGCGGACCTGTTTATTTCCTGAACTTTGGCGAAGGTGGCCGAAAGACCTGGAGCGGAAAGGACAAAGCCTTCTTTTACTTTTCGTTCGAAGCGTTTCGGCAGAATCAGGGCCGCGCCAATAATCGTAACGGTGTCTTAACTCAGGAAGCGCGGAATGGCATCTTCCGATACGTCGGCACAAACGGCGCGCTTCAGACCGTCAACCTTCTCTCGATCGGCAGCGTCCACACGCTAAATCCGGTCATGACGGCCCATCTCGCGCAGATACCCCTCCCCAATAATTTCAATTGCTCAAACAGCGATGGCTTCAACATCGGCTGCTACACGTTCAATGTTTCGGAAAGCAACGTTAATGATAAATACGTTGCTCGATACGATCACCAGCTTGTAGAAAACACGCGGCTGGGTTCGCATAAGCTCGAATTTGTTTACAGCCGCGCCATCACCAGCACGCACCCGGATGTTTTCACTAACGGTATCGATGCTCCGTTCCCGGGTGGTGTTGACGGGTTCCAGGCGTCAACAAGAAATTTGATTACCCCCGCGCTGGTATCAACTTTCGGAAGTAAATGGACCAACATCGTTCGGTATGGCCGGCAATGGGCTCCGGTTGATTTCAACCGCGACACGGTACCGACAGCACCGTTCATAACGCTGCCGGGCGTGCTTGTTAACTTTGACAACACGTTCATGCCTCAGCCCCGAAACACGATTGTTAATCAGGTGACCGATACACTCTCGTGGGTGAACGGGAATCACAGTTGGAAATACGGTGCCGATTGGCAGAATGTATTGGCCAAGACCCGAAACGACGCTGGTATTAACCAGACGATCAATTTGGGAACTAATGCAGCGAATGGCACCGGATTCACCCTCGCCAACCTGCCCTTCGGCTCGAACGCGAATCTGACGGCTGCCCAAACCGCTTATGCTGCGATCGTCGGTAATTTAGCGTCATCGACCCGAACGTTTAATGTCACCAGTCCCGACTCCGGTTTCGTCGAGGGAGCCACGCGATTACGAACGGTGCAGGAGAAAGACCTCGCGCTCTTCGTAAACGATCAATGGCGTCTCCGAAATAACCTGACACTGACCTATGGCGTTCGCTGGGACTACATGGGTGTTCCCACCGTTCCGAATGGATTGGCCATCCAACCCAGCTTCAGCGACATTTATGGCATCTCGGGATTCGGAAACCTTTTCAATCCTACCGCAGCTCCCGGCAGCCAAACACAGGGCGTCGCTACGTTGAACTTCGTCAGCGGCGACACCGGCAAAGGCCTCTACAAGAATGATTGGAATAACTTCGCACCATCGATTGGCGTAGCGTATTCACCAGCCTTCAGGTCCGGACTGCTCCACAAATTGTTTGGTGATGAAGGCAGCAGCTCTATCCGCGGCGGTTGGTCCGTCAGCTACCTGCATGACGGTATCACCACGTTCACGAACCTGCTGGGAGTCGGCACCACCAACCCGGGATTGATTGCCACGGCAAACCTTTCCCCGCTGAGCCTGACGAATCCGCCTACAGCAAACCTCCGCGGTGTGTTAGGGCCGGGTGGCGTACCTCTGATTACGCCGACGTTCCAGATTCCGATTACAGACAGGCAGAACTTCCTGGCCAATTCCGCTAATGGTCTCTGGACCGTGGATCCGAACATCCGCATTCCTTACGTGCACCAGTTTAGCTTCGGTATCGAGCGCGAGATCTTCAAGGATACCGCTCTTGAAATCCGGTATCAGGGCAACATCGCGCCGAATACCTGGCGAGCGCAGGACATCAACGAAGTCAACATTTTCGAAAATGGTTTCCTGCAGGAATTCATTCACGCACAGCAAAACCTGGCCGCGCGCGGAGGCTCGAGCTTTGCGCCAGGCTGCGCCGGCTGCGTGCCGTTACCGATTTTCGATAAGTTCTTCGGGCTCGTTCCGGGTGGAACGGCGGTGGCGGCTGCCAGCGGATATTCGAGCACCACATTCATTACGAACCTCAATCGAAACGACATCGGCACGTTGGCAAGTACCCTCGCCTTCAACCAGGCATACAGGACCAATCGCGAAAGCGTGCAAGTTGGACTTCCGGCGAACTTCTTCGTCGCGAATCCAAACGCTACCTTCTCGAGGTTCCTGAGCAACGATGCGCGTTCGAATTACAACGCGCTGGAGATTGAAGTCCGTCGCCGGTTCTCGAGTGGATTGCAATTCCAGGCAGACTACACATTCAGCAAAGCACTGGGCGACGCTGTTGATGCCCAGGGAAATAACCAGAGCGATCTGGTTAACCGGCTCACGCTGCGCAACCCGGACCTCGATTATCGCCGGTCAACTGAGGACCAGACGCATCGGTTCGTCGCTAACGGCATTTACGAGCTTCCATTCGGAAACGGTAAACGCTTTTTAGACAGTTCGAATGGGGTGGTTAACAGGGTTGTCGGCGGCTGGACTTTGGGTGCAATTGCCGTGTACTCGACTAGTCCTCCGTTCTACATTTCCTCTGGTCGTGCGACCTTCAACAGTGCCACCGCAAATAACGGCGCGCAGTTGGTCGGTATAACGTTTGAGGAATTCAGAAGGAACGTCGGTCTCTTCAAGACGCCGTCAGGTGTTTTCTTTATTAATCCGGCGCTCCTGGACATCACTTTGAATTCAGCCGGCAAAGTTGCCACTTCGAGGTTAAAGCCAGGCTTGATGACAGCTCCGGCTCCAGGCACCATCGGCAATTTCCCGGTGAACAGCCTCAACGGTCCGAATTACTTTACCTTTGACTTGAGTGTGACGAAGAGAATTCCGATCGCGGAACGAGTCAGGTTCGAGTTTAAGGTTACGGCGATCAATGTCTTGAACCACGCTAATTTCGTGTTCAACAACCAGAACTTCGATTCGACCACCTTTGGTCTGATCACGACTCAACGTGGAACAGCTCGCAACATCAACTTCATCGGGCAGATAAGCTTCTAGTCCGACGAGGTCGATCCATTTCGGGGGCGTTGTCGGTTCACGGCAACGCCCTCGTTATTGTTAAACTGGAAAGTAGTAGTTGGACCAGCTTTGCTTAAGCGCGAACGGCGCGGGATATGATAGCCAGCGGCAAGCGCGAAGCGCGTCGCCCCTGGTAAGAAACAATAAAATTTATTTGAGCCCTGAAAGGGCGTAATTGGCCGGCGTATTTCGGCCTTTCAGGCCTTGAGTCTTGTGTGGTCGTGGTACCCAGGGACGACGCGCTGCGCGCTTGCCCCTGGCTATCATATTCCGCGCCGTTGGCGCTCTGTTTCGACTTTGAGGCAAGGCCAATTGGACCAGGCGGACGCTGAGAGGAGTACTCTTATGTGGCAAAGAAGTTTACTCGCATTCCTGGCCGTGATCGCATTCGTCGTTTCTGCAAGAGCTCAGGTTTTCCTTCCGCCGGGCGCAACCGACACGGGCCTTGGGGGAGGGAACGCAATTACGGGGACGATTCTTTTGCCAAACGGTCAGCGTCTCCAACGGCGCGTCTCGATTCGTCTGCAAACCATGACGAAGGGCGACCGCCTGACAACCACGGACGAGTACGGCAAGTTTGCCTTTCGCGGGCTTGTAACCGGCGAATACACAATCGTCATCGATAAGGAAAAGGAGTTCGAGCCGTATCGCCAATCGGTCGAGATCAGACAATACCGCGGCAGTCCCCCACAAAACTACAATTTGGATATTCGACTTAATGCGAAGGAGGAAATCAAACCCAAGCCCGGAGTTCTAAATGCAGAGCTTGCGAATGTTCCCGAGCGCGCCGTCACTCATTTCAATGCCGCCGCCGAACTAGCCAAGAAGAATGATCATCAAGCAGCCATTGAGGAGCTGAAGCTTGCTATCAAAGAGTATCCGACGTTCAAGCTCGCATTGAATGAGCTCGGAGTGCAGTACCTCAAAACAAATCAAGCGCAGGATGCCGACGAGACATTTCAGGCGGTACTCAAGCTCGACCCCGATGCGTTTGCCGCTTTGCTAAACCGCGGCATTGCGAATGTAATGATGGCCAGGTATGGCGAGGCGGTACCGATTTTCCGTAAAGCATTGAAGAAAAACGACCAGTCTGCGGTTGCTCATTATTTCCTTGGCCAGGCTCTGGCAAATCTCGGTTTGTTTGACGATGCCGAAAAGGATCTCCTGGCTTCATTGAGGCTCGGCAAGGAAGAAGTGAAAGAAGCACATCGAACGCTGGCGATCATCTACAGCACTCGCGGAGATAAGAAACAAGCCGCCGACCAGTTGGAAACCTACCTCAAAGTGGCGCCCAACGCTCCGGACGCGGAGAAGCTAAGGGACAAAATCCGCCAGTTAAGAGAGTCGAATCAATAAACCTCGAACTGGGCGCCTCCCTGGAGTGCGGCGGCCTGGCGCCGCTTTGGCCTCGGTTGCGCATCATCGATACCAAAGCAGCGCCAGGCCGCCGCACTCCAAGGAGGCGCGTGAAACTGCATCACTACTAACTTTTTTGTGTATTTGTCTAGCTCCCCCGTATACTGCTTCCACATTTTCATCCATTTCCTCATCGTCGGATGGTAAATTCAGTTAATTAATGACGACGTTGTCACCAACTCAACTTCCTCTCGCGCCTCTCGGCGCCGGCGATCTAATCGATCGCGCAGTCAGACTGTATCGCCGACATCTATTCGTCTTGATCCGCACCGCTGCGCCGCCAGTCATAATCGTCGCTGCCGGGTGGGTGCTCTTTTCGGTCAGCATCCGGCAAATCTTTCGCACGTTCGAAACCAGCGATCTCTTCCTGAATATCCTGCTTCTGATGTTGGCGGGCTTCATCATACTCACCGGTTATCTTTCGATCCTCGTCGTAATGGGCGGCGCGACACGCACGCTCGTAGCGCACCTGCTTCGCAACGAGCCGGTCACAGCGAGCGCCACTTATAAAGCCGTGCGAGCTCGCTTCTGGGGACTCGTCGGCGCCTCACTCATCATGCTTTGTTGGATCTCCGCCAGCTTGTTTATAGTTTTTTACGGCGCCCAAATGGTGGGTGTGCTCATCTTCTTTGCTGTCGGTCTGCTGACCCTCGTCGCACCAGGCTGGCTCGCGGGAATCATTGGCGTCGTCGGTGCTCTGCTGCTTACCGGTCTGGCAGTCTGGCTCTTTTTCCTGATCGTCTCACGCATAGTTTACGTTCCGCAGGTGATGCTGGTGGAAGGCAAGGGCGTGTTTGAAGCGGTGGGCCGTAGCTTCTCACTTGCGCGTGGCAACGTTCGGCGCCTGATGGCAATGACGTTGTTTACGACTTTCGGCATCATTTCGGCGCTGGGCCTTCTGATCTTTGTTATCGGTTTTATTGGTGCGGCGAGCGGCATCGACATGAGAGATTCTGCAGACTGGCCGGTCTGGTACACACTGCTCTACAGCATTCTTGGACCATTGAGCACCATCCTGCTGACGCCGGTTTGGATGCTCGGTCTTTCGCTGCTTTATGTTGATGAGCGCGTGAGGCATGAAGGTTACGATATTGAGCTAATGGCGGCGCGGCAGCTCGATGAGCTTCCCGATATGAACGTCACCTCACCTTTGGGAACCGCGTTACATTCTTTGGAACGTAAACAACCGCCGCCACCAATACCGCGAGCGTCAGGTCAGGTGCTGAATATCAACCGGTAAATGTCTAAGGTCTCAACAATACATTCTCGTTACAGTCTCGCTACTGCGCTGTTTGTCCTGCTGTTGTTTCCAGCCACAGTCGCGGCTATTCCGATTACCGAGTATCAAAACAACCTCAAGCGTGCCATGACAATGCTCCAGGGTCTGAACGAGCCTGTTGAGAATGAATCTGATGATGCCTATCAAAACCGGCTGAAGTTCTCGATCGAGAATATCCGCACGGTGTTACCCGAACATGAGACTGTCGAGTTTGAAGGTGAAGTCTACAAAGTCGACAACTCGTGGTTGCATAAAGATCTCGTCGAGCTCGAGAACGAGACTGAGCGATCAGACAAGCTCGGGCGGATCTACTGGCAACTTCGCGCGATTGAAGAACGAGTTGCCGAACGTCAGAACCCGGGCAATCAAACGGCAGAGAACAAACAATGGGCCAAGACCCGGTTGGAGAGCATTCTTGCGCGACCCGAATACGCCAGCAACCCGCAAGGTTCAAACGCACTCTTTCGGATGCTCCAGGACTTTGCTCGCTGGCTCGCGAAGTGGCTGCCAAAGCGACGTATGGTCAGTGGAGGCCGGGTCGACTGGATTTCACTGATTGCGCAGATCGTCGTCATCGCCATTGCCGCCCTCGTTCTTCTCTACGTGCTCAAGACTTTGTTCGTGTGGTTTTCAGGACGCTCACGAAGACCGAGGACACGCAAAATACGCGAGCCTCGAATCGTGTTAGGTGAACGACTCGAGCCTGAAGCCACTGCGACTACGCTGCTCTCTGAGGCTGAGGCACTCGCGCGCCAGGGCGACCTGCGTGCCGCCATTCGCAAGGCTTACATCGCGCTGCTCGTCGAGTTAGGCGATCGCAAGCTGATCAGCCTCGCGCATCACAAAACTAATCGCGACTATTTGAACTCGCTGCGCAGCGCTCCCGAGCTTCATTCGCGCATGCGCGGGCTCACCGATAGCTTCGAACGTCACTGGTATGGTTACGCCAGTGCGACTCCAAACGACTGGCAGGACTTTCGCGACGGTTATCTCGCCGCCCTGCAAACGGAAAGCAAATAACGATGCGCCAGCGACTCACCGTCATTCTCACCTTCATCGTTATCATCGGCGTGTTGCTTCTGGTCAGCAGCGTTAGCTATGTGAAAAAAGACGACAGCCAGGACCTCGAGATCGCGCCGAATCGGTCTACTTATCACTCTGGGCCAACCGGCGTGCGCGCCTTGCACGACTTCCTCAACGAGTCGGGCTACAGGGTCATTCGCTGGAAGGAGACTCCGCAAAAGCTTTTGACTGACTCCGGCACACTCGTCAAGACGTTTGTCGTGATGGGCGATATCAAGGTCCGCTTCACGGATGCCGAACAGGAAGCGCTCACGAAGTGGATTGCCGGCGGAGGTCACTTAGTACTTATTGATCGTCATCCTCAACAAGACAGCACCGAGACAAAAGGCGGATGGAACATCACGGTCAGAAGGATCGAGTCGCCTACATTCGAGATCAACCCGGCCAATTCGCAACAGATGACTGACAAGGTGGTTCCGTTTCAACCAGTGCAGCCTACGATTCTGACGCGAAACGTTGAATCCGTGATGCCATCTCGTTTTGCTACGCGACTGCAAATCGCGCCGTTATCCTCAAGCAATCAGCACACTGGTGGTGTCGGAGCCGGCGATGAGGACACTGATGAGGCAACGGAAACCGAAGAAGAAACTCCGCCGTCAAGTTCTACGGCGCCGGTGGTGCACCTCGTTGACGATCAAGGCGCATTACTAGTCGATTTCACATACGGTTCCGGCAGAGTCGCAATACTCACCGATCCTTACATCGTTTCAAACGGTGGCATCAGGCTGAACGACAATCTTCAGCTCGCTGTCAATCTACTCACGGCCGGCAACGGGCTGATTGCTTTCGACGAATATCACCAGGGCAAGGGACGCTCGCAAAACAGTCTCGCCGGTTACTTCGCCGGTACACCGGTGCTGCTGGTTGCGGCGCAAGTCGGTCTCGTCGTGCTTTTGATTCTTTGGACCAGAGGACGCCGGTTTGGCAGACCATTGCCGCTGGCCCAGGTCGATCGACGTTCGAGTCTCGAGTTCGTTGCATCGATGGCTGAGCTGCAGCAACGCGCGCGTGCTTTCGATCTCGCGATCGAAAACATTTACACGCGCATGCGTCGCGTGCTTGCTCGACATGCGGGGGTGAATTACAACAGCTCGCGATCGGAGATTGCAGCGCGCATCGCCGCGCGTGGCATGATTGACGCTCACAAGCTCGAAACCCTGATGCGCCAATGTGAAGACGTGATCAACGGCGAGCCGTGTACGTGGCGGCAGTCGATCGATCTCGTGCGGCGGCTGCGCGAAGTCGAAAGAGATCTCGGCCTGCGCATGCGTTCGCGAGAAGAGCGACAAGCCGCAGAAAACATCTGATTTTGTGTTATAACTGACAACCGATGCCTGAGACCGTCTCCTCTACTGTCGAACACATTCGCACTGAACTGGCAAAGGTTATCGTCGGACAAGACGATGCGATCGAACAGATCCTGATCGCGTTGCTTGCGGAAGGACACGCGCTCGTCGAAGGCGTGCCCGGCACGGCGAAAACACTCACAGTCAAAACACTGTCGCGAATCATCAACGCCGATTTTAGTCGCATCCAGTTCACGCCTGACCTGATGCCGTCAGACATAACGGGCACCAACGTCTTCAACATGGGCAACTCCACGTTCAACTTGCGACGTGGTCCGATATTCACTGACATCCTGCTCGCTGACGAGATCAATCGTACGCCGCCCAAAACGCAGGCGGCCCTGCTCGAAGCGATGGAAGAACGCCAGGTGACGATCGACGGCGACGCTTATCCGTTGTCGCCGATCTTTACCGTGCTCGCGACTGAGAATCCGATCGAGTACGAAGGAACGTATCCACTGCCTGAGGCGCAGCTCGATCGTTTCCAGCTCAAGATCCTGTTGAGTTATCCGAGCGAAGATCACGAACGCGAAGTCGTGTCGCGCTGGAACGAAGGGTTCAATTCGAAACGCCTGGACCAGATCGATATCCAACCACTTCAGGATCCGGCAGCGATCCTTCACTGTCGCGCGGAGGTTGCGCGAGCGCGCATGGAGCCGGGCGTGCAGCACTACGCCGTCAATCTCGTGCGGCGCACTCGCGCGCATCCGTTTGTTCATTACGGCGCGAGCCCGCGTGCGTCGGTTGCGTTGCTGCTTTGTTCGAAGGCGTTGGCGGCGATTCGTGGGCGTGAGTTTGTAACGCCTGACGACGTGCGCGACGTCGCGCTTCCGGTGCTGCGTCATCGTTTGACGTTGCGCGCCGAAGCCGAGCTCGACGGCGTCACCGCAGATTCCGTAGTTACAGACATTTTAAAATCAGCCGAAGTCCCAAGATAAAGATAAAGATCCGCGTTTATCCGCGTAAATCCGCGGCTAAAATACCGTGCGTTTTGTCTTCACAAAACTTTTCTATTTCCTGATCGCACTCGCACTCATCCCTCTAGCTTTATCGTGGGATCGGCCGTGGCTGCGCTGGGTCGCACTCGCTTACAACCTCCTGCTTTTCACCGCCGCGTTTGTCGAGTCGAGGTTCTGCCAACTCCCGAAAGGTTTGATGATCTCGCGCGAGTTTGGCAGCCGCTTCGCGATGGGCGCGGAGACTGAAGTCCGCATTCACATTCAAAACGCGTCGAACCGGCCGGTGTCGTTGATGTTGAAAGACGAGTACCCACCGCAGATGAGCTTGAATGGATTGCGCGAAGGACGCGTTGACGTCGACGCGCAGAGCACAGCGACGTTGATTTACGGAGTGAAACCACCGAAGCGTGGTCGCTTTCAGTTTGGGCAAACGGCGCTGCGCTTCCGATCGAAGCTCAAGCTGATCTGGTGTCAAACAACTGTGATTGAGCCGGTGACGGTGAAGGTTTATCCAAACATTCGCCGTGCGCGCGAGGCAGAGTTGAAAGCGCTCGGTGCGCGCTCGGTTGTTTCGTCACACCGGAAAACTTCGTGGCGTGGTGAGGGACGCGAGTTTGAATCGATGCGCGATTACGTGCGTGGCGACGAGTTGCGTCACGTCTCATGGACCGCGACGGCGCGTCGCGGAAAACTGACGACGCGCCAGTATCAGATCGAGCGCGATCAAACGATACTGATCGCACTCGATGCTGGTCGTCTCATGACTGCGCGCATCGAGCAGGAAACAAAACTCGATTCCGCCGTGCATGCGACGCTCGCGTTGTTCTCAGCGTCGGCGCGCGCGGGTGATAACGCGGGCCTCGTCGTGTTTGGGCGTGGGATAAAGAGCTACCTGCCGCCCAGCCGCGGGCGCGATCACATCGACGCGGCACTCGAGGCGCTGCATGCGGTCGAACCGGAGATGATCGAGCCGTCGTACGCGCACGCGTTTGAGTTTATCGCGGCGAATGCGAAGCGACGTTCCCTCGTTGTGTTGTTGACTGATCTGGTGGATGAAGAAGGGTCGAAGGAGCTGCTCAACTCGCTGCACATCCTGCGGCCGCGTCACTTGCCACTCGTCGTGACGATAGCTGATCGGGATTTGAAAGCAGTCGTGCGGCAGATACCTTCATCGGTCAAGGATGTGTTTACGCAGTCTGTCGCGGAGGAGATTATCCATCATCGAGAAGCCGCGCTGCGAATGGTCGAGTCGATCGGCGGCCTCGCGCTCGACGTCACCGCGGCCGCGCTCGCACCGGCGCTACTCGAAACCTACTTGCGCGTCAAAGAACGAGGTCTGTTGTAGCCACGCACGGGTGGCCACGGAGGGCCACCCCTACAGTTGTTGCCCGTCGAACGCCATCCAAGGAAGTAGCTTGATCAAGTACAACTGTAGGGGTGGCCCTCTGTGGCCACCCGTGCGTACGCTTAACTGTCACGTCCAACAAAGAGCAAATAAGAATACATCGCCAACCCCGTAATCCCGCCAATACTGAACTTCACTCTCGGATCGATCGGTGCGGGTGAGATGAAGCCCTCAATGATCCCCGCCACCACAAGCATGATCGCCACGCCAATCATCAACCGCACGGCTTCCATCCCGCGCGTCTTCAGCGCATCAGCGCGCGTCAAATCACCCGGCATCAGAATCGCGCTACCAATCAACAACCCCGCACCGCCCGCGATGAAGATGCACGAGAGCTCGACAACACCGTGGCCCACCATGAACGTCACGAGATCATTCCCAAATCCCGCTCTGTACGTCAGCGCCAGCACTGAAGCGATGTTCGCGCCGTTAAGCGCGAGATAGAACAGCGTGCCGATACCGCACGTCGCGCCAAACGCAAACGTGTAAATCGTGACCATGATGTTGTTGGTCATGATCAAGCTCGCACCCTGCTGGTTCCCCTCGTTGAGTTGCTCCCACCAGTGCGTTTGCGTTTCGATATACATCTCACGAAAAGCCGGCGACACACCGACGAGCTCTGAAAACTCCGGATCGTAACGCGTCCCCAAAAAACCAATCACCGCAAAGGTCATGAAGACGGTGAACGACAGGAGCGTGTAGCGCCACGTGCGACGAAACGTCCGCGGCAGCTCGCGCGTGAAGAAGGATCGAATGCGTTTGCCGCCCTGCGCGTCAGCACGATAGATACGACCGTGCGCACGAATCACGAGGCTGTTCAGGTAATTAACCAGGCGCGGATCGCGCGACTCAGCCCGCGCGATCGCGAGATCCGAGGCCGTGCGACGATAAATACGGCCCAGCTCGCGCACCTCTTCACGCCGCAAACGCCGCAGCGATGCGCTATCGAGGAGCTTCAGCAGGTCCTCGAGTCGCTGCCAGGCGTTTTTGCGTTGCGTGATGAATCGGTCCTGAGGCACAACAAACAAGATACAAATATCCGGCAAATCCTGTAAATCTTTTTATCCTGTCTTAATATATGACCATGACTTCCGGCGCTCTCGTGGAATGCGTGCCCAACTTCAGCGAAGGTCGAGATACGCAGAAGGTCCAGCAAATCGCTGAGGCCGTTTCCGCGGTCGAGCGCGCGTGTGTTCTCGACACGCATATCGATCCCGATCACCATCGCTCAGTCATCACTTTCGTCGCGCCTCCGGATACAGTTGTCGCTGCCGCGGTCAACGCCGTCAGCCGAGCCTCAGAGCTCATCGACATGCGCACACATCACGGCGAGCACCCGCGACTCGGCGCGACCGACGTGCTGCCGTTTGTTCCCGTGCGCGGCGTGACGATGGACGACTGCGTTCGGCTCGCTCACGAAGCTGGCACGATCATCGCGCGCGATCTCTCGATACCTGTTTACTTTTATGAGCGTGCCGCATTGCGTCCGGAGCGAGTGAATCTCGAAGACGTACGCCGAGGCACGAAAGATCCCGAGTATGCGCCGGATCTTGGCGCAACGCACAGACACGACTCCGCCGGCGCAATCGTGGTCGGCGCACGTCCATTCCTGATCGCATTCAACGTGGTGCTGCGCAGCGACGACCTCGCCGTCGCACGCCAGATCGCACGCACGATCCGCGCGCGCAACGGCGGCTTGCCATTCGTCAAAGCGCTAGGCTTTCGCCTGCACACACGCGCCCTGGTCCAGGTCTCGATGAATCTTGTTAATTATGAAGTAACAGGAATGACAGCCGCCTACAACGCTATCCGTCGCGAGGCCGAACGCCTCAACACGGAGATCGACAGCACCGAAATCGTCGGCCTCGTCCCACAAAACGCTGTCGACCTTGGCATTGCAATCCCCCAAACCAAAATCCTCGAACACCAGATCCGGCTCTGCCAATCCGTGTAAATCTGTGGCTAAGATCCAAGCTTAATGATCGTGTCACGATCACCTTTGGTGATTAGCTCCATCACCTTTTCATCCTGCTGTGCCCTGAATCCGATCTTCCGGATCTGAAACCGATCCCAATCTTCTTTGCGCTCCTCATCAAGCTCAAAGATCATCGGACTCCGCGCGAGCTTCCGCAGCGTCGCCGCTGACGTGCGATATCCCTTCCGCGTCCTGAGCTTCTCTTCTTCCTTAAGCGCGAGCTGCAACGCATCGGGCTGCGTTGGTCGAAAGCCGAGCTTGCGATAAAACCAGAACGCGCCCGAGGCAATGCCTTCCTCGTTCTCAAATCCGATCTGATACGGATCGAGCGCGAACGCTGTGACACCGGCAAAGTGATGCATCACGTTCAGCACGCGCGCATAGAGCCACGCCGTCTCACCATCGCGAAACGTGTAATACAAGTTGAAACCCGATTCCATGCGCTCAAAGAGCGAGAGCCCTTCGAAGTAACCGATCGCCACGCCGTTCTTGTAAATCATCACGGCGTGATAGCTGCGCAGCGGCAAGCGCTTTTCGGGCGGCAGGCTGAAGATGAAGAGCTCGACACCGCGACCCAGCTCCACGCGATACACATCGTTCGGATCGCCATGCGTGAAACCGTAAAGCTCTCGATAACGAACTGTCGAAGAATCGCGGGCCATGTCGAGCGCCTTCTCGCCTTCCGCAGACGATAACTTCTCCAGCTTTGGTGAAGGCTGTGCGAGCTCTTTGCGCAGATCGACGTCGCGACGGGGAATCAGAGGTTCACGGTGATAGAACAACTTTCCTGTGCGCAGTCGCATGCCGGTGCGCGAGACGTTGAAGCCCGGCGTCCAGCGCACGTAGAGCTGTTGTGAATCGTAGAGCTCGGCGCGTTCGTTTTCCGTCTTCGGTAACTTGTCGAACTGCTCGATCAGCCATGCGATCTCCGAGCGACGCCCGCGTGCCGCCGCTAACCATTCACGATACGGAACGTTGGCTTCGACAAACGCGTCCTCGGCGAGCAGCGGCATGAACCGCGGCCACGTTGCTGCAAGCCTGTTCTCGCTTTCAAACCATTCCCAGTAGATGTCGAGCTGTGACGGATGAAGTTGTTGCAAACGGCGGACGATGAAGAAGCTGAACGTATCAGTAACAGAAGTTCCGGCAATGCCTGAGACTTCCGGGTGCTCGAGCCGCCCGAGATCGATTTCGTGCTGTTCTAACCAGGAAACTCTATTCGCGAATCCACGCAGCTCGCTTTCAACGATGCGCACAAGTGAAGCGTTATGCGGATACGCGCGGAGGAACAGAAGGATCTCGTGATAGCGGACCAACAAATCAATCTCGGTAAATTTTTTGCGTGAGAGTTGCGCGAGTAGTCGCTCGATCTTGCGCGCACTGGCTGGAGTGAATTCAGTTTTCAGCTCATCGAGTTGGTCCAGTACCATTCGTTACGCTCGTCGAATAAACTTCGCAGCGATCCAGCCTACCAGCACTGCCAACGACAGGATGATCCAGTTGTAGCGGTCGCCGTAAGTCCCGGGAAAGTGATTGCTAATCATGATGAACACGACCGGCACCGCCATGAACGTGTTCTGCTTCGAGCGCAACTTCGCACGCCCCGCGAGTTGCTCGTCAGGCTTACGACCCTCTTTCAAAGCGGCGATCATTTTCTTCTGCGACGGCAGGATGTGCATCCACACATTCGCCGCCATGATCGTGCCGAAGATCGCGCCGAGATGAATGTAAGCGCCACGTCCACTGAAAACATGCGTCAGCACATACGACACGACAACGATCAGCACGTAAGCGATCGCCGCGAACAGCTTTTCATGACGACCCAACGGCGACGCCATCATCACGTCGTAAACAACTCCACACGCGACAATGATGCCGATGCCGATCGCCACTGCCACACCTGCGCTGATATCACGCACGTCAGGATCGACGAGCAGCCCGCCGCCTAGATAATAAAGCAGGACCAGGAGCGCGAAGCCGCTGAGCCACGTGATGCCGGCTTCCCAACGAAACCAGTGCAGCGTTCTTGAAGCGAGGTCGGGAGTCTTCCTTCGCTCGACAACGTAGAAGCCGCCGCTATGGACCATCCACACCTGCGCCGCATTGCCCGTGCTCAGCGCGGCCTTCTCTTCTTCAGTGAGCCGGGCGTCGAGCCACGTGAAGTAATAAGTTGTGCCGACCCACATGATGCCGGCAAACACGTGTATCCAGCGAAATAGCAGGTTTAGCCATTCACTTAGCGTAGGGTCGAGGATGAACATAGGTGGCGGCGCTTAGCTCCCGCGATACGTGGAGTAGCCGTACGGACTGATCAGTAGTGGAACGTGGTAGTGCTGCGAGCCGTCGTCGACGTTGAAAACGACCGTCACTTGCGGATAGAAACAGTTGATGCTGAGCGACGAGAAGTAAGGCTCGGTATCAAAAACCAGCCGGTAAGTACCATTCGACACCGGGCGATCGACGAGAAAGAACGGCTTGACGCGCCCGTCAGTGTCGGTCCACGCATGGCTCAACTCGGTCCAGCTCTCGTCAGTGTTCTGCATTTCGAGCGAGACCGCGACGCCGCTGGCCGGAGTTCCCCTGGACGTGTCGAGAATATGGGTGGAGATGGTGCTCATGGTCGAGGGCAGTTTACCAAAGAAGTGGCGGCGAATTATGAAGAAATCAGTAATTTCTTCAGCCGTAGCTCGGTAATTTTGCTTTGCTCGGCGGCGGCAATGGGGAGTTCAGCCTCAGGATCGTGCTCGAGTCTTTCGCGTAAGGCGGCGAGCATCTCGGCTGAAGTTTTGCCGGTGGCGCAGATGATGAAGATGAAGCCGAATTTCTGTTCGTAGGCTTGGTTTAGTGCGGCGAGCGACGAGGTGGTCTCTTCGGAAGCGTTCGCGACACCGGACTGTTCCTGACCGGACCACTGCTGCGATTGTGCTGAGACTTTGTCAGCGGCTTTCTTCTCGCCAATCTTTGGATGACTGCGAAATGCTTCGAGCCAGTCACTGTGATCGAGTGACCACCAAACATCTTTCGCCGCCGCGAGGAGTTTTTCTTCGTTCGGAAACGGCCGTTGCTTTGACATCTCTGCGGCCCATTTTTGAGAGCCGCAACACTGGAGCAGCTCTTTCGCTGCTTCGTCGTCAGTGAGTGAGTTTAACCATGCGAGACGCGCGTGCATGTTTAGTCAGCCAGCTTGCCGTAGACGCGCAAACGGCTCACGCCGCCATCGGGGAAGATGCTGAAACGAAGATGCGACGCGACGCCGGTATCTTGCAACTCCTGATCGAAGTAGTGGCGTGTGTGCGCTTGGAGTTTGGTGCGTGCGAGCACGCTTGACCAGGATGTTGAGAGGTTTGTGAGTTCTTCGGTCGTCACATTTGGGAGGTTACATGCTTCGAGTGAACAGCTCTCCGGGAAGTTGCCTTTGAAGTGTGACGTGTCGACTTCGACGCGTTGAACCAGTCCCGGGCGGCCGAGTTTGATCACAGCCCAATCGTGGCCTGGACCACGACGACGTTTTGTTTCCCAGCCGTCGCTCATGTTTGCCGCGCGGCCCGGCATGATCAGGTTGTGACGATGACCGAAGAACATGTCGCTACAGGAGAGTACGAGACCACCGTTCTCGACCGCCGCGAGATCGACGTAGCCGCCGGCGCGTTTGAGCTGGTCCCAGTCGGGCACGACTTCGCCGTAGACACGCAGCCGCGCCACGCCGCCGTCAGGAAAGATCTTGAAGCGAAGATGTGTTACGCGTTCGTCATACTGGATCGCAAATGGATTTTGAGAATCGCCACTGAGCGGCATCTGCGGAAGCAGCGGCACCCAGCTTACTTCCTCGCTGGTTAGTTCCTGTTCCGTCGGCAGACCAGCGAACGTCGCGCCGTCGAGCGAGCAGTGTTCGGGATAGTTGCCACGAAAGAAGCTCGTATCAACCACGACGCCGCGAACGATTCCAGGCAACCCGAGACGAATGATGCACCAATCGAATCCGGGTGTGCGGCGCCTTCGGCTCTCCCACCCATCCATCCACTTCCCCCGATCGGTATACTTCCCCTCAATAAACACAGGCGCACTCGCCCTCAGCAAATTCTCCTTAGGCGCAAAAAAATCATCATTCGCCCAAAGGACCGCGCCACCAAGTCGCTCCGACGCGAGATCTATTAGGTCAGTAAAGTTGGTTGACATACCTGATTCTAAATGAGTCGTTTTACAGGATTACAGGATTTTTCAGGATTAACATGTAAATCTTGTTCAATCCTGTAATCCTGTTCACAATTACCGTAGCAACATGCGCCCTGAGGGTTCACCACCCAACCTCCCGTCATAGTAAATCCTTCGGCCGCGCAGAAACGTTTGCTGAACAACTCCACTCAGCACCTCGCCCGCATACGGTGTGATTTTGTGGCGGTGTTGGAGGGCGGAGGCGTTGACGGTGAATTGGGCGTCGGGGTTCCAGATGACGAGGTCCGCGTCACAGCCGACATCGATAGATCCTTTTCGCGTCTCGAACGACACCTGCCGCGCCGGGTTTGCACAAAGCCAACGTGCCATATCAAGCAACGTGAAACCACGTCGACGTGCCTCGGTCCAGACGACCGGCAAGCGTAGCTGTAGCGACGCAATGCCACCCCACGCCTTCATGAAGTCACCGCTCTCGCGTAACTTCATCTCTCCCGGACACGGCGAGTGGTCCGACACGATCAACCCGATCGTTCCATCTTTCAACCCGTCCCAAAGCTCCTCGCGATTGTCGCGCTCGCGAATCGGCGGGCAACACTTAAACTCCGTCGCGCCCGCAGGCACCTCTTCCGCCGTAAAGTGCAAATAGTGTGGACATGTCTCAGCCGTGATCTTCACCCCAGCAGCCTGCGCTTCGCGCAACACCGGGATCGCCTCTGCTGACGAAAGGTGAACAATGTGCACACGCGTGTCGAACTCACGACTCAAACGGACCATCAACTCAACCGCTTCATTCTCCGCCGCACACGGCCGCGACTCGAGAAAACTCTGATAGTCAGCACCGCCTTCACTCCTGATCGACCCCGGCAACTCCGCATGCACGATCAGCAACGCACCGAGCCGCGTCAACACCGGCATCGCCTCACGCAAATCCTCCTCAGTCACATACTCAAACTCATCGACACCCGACGGCACCAGAAAACACTTAAACCCCACGACGCCCGCCTCAAACATCGGCGCCAACTCCGCAGTGTTTCCCGGCACCACACCACCCCAAAACCCCACGTCAACAAAACACTTATCACGCGCCGTCTCCAACTTCGCTTCGAACCCGGCAAGCGTCGTCGTCGGCGGCACCGAATTGAGCGGCATGTCGACCACAGTCGTGACACCACCCGCAGCAGCAGCACGCGTCGCGCTACGAAACCCTTCCCACTCAGTCCGTCCCGGCGCGTTGATGTGCACATGCGTATCAACCAGCCCCGGCATCACCACCGCGTCGCCCGCATCAACAATCTCACATCCCGCAACCACATCATCGTAATCACCCACAAAAACAATTCGCTCCTCGCGGATGTGAACCGAGCGAGGAGCAATTGTTTCGGGCAGCACCACTCGCTGCCCGCGAATGATCAGATCCGGGACCGTCATCTCTCTTGACTGAAAATCGGCGGTGGCGGCGGCATATTTGAATAATCAGTGCCATCAGAAAGACCAAACACCTGCTCGTAAGCCTTCGCGATCGCGGCATAGCCGATCGGCATAACCAGAAACATACCCACATAGCAGGCGAGGGCGCCAACCATACTCAGCAACCCGGTAAGTATCATCATTCCCAGCAGCCGCCAGAAGTTCGCAAGCGCTGCTTTGAAGCTCAGCTTCACTGCGTCAACGCCCGACAGCTTTCGATCTGCGATCAGCGGGTAAGCAAACGTAAAGCACACGGAAACGATGAGAATTACGATCAATATCAGAGCCCAAACGAGGATAAACACGCCCATAAATCCGAACGCTGCCGCCGGATTCGGTTCATCGCCGGCATTCGCCGCTGCCATCGACACAAACATGCCGACATAGAAAATTATGTACACAGGCACGACGATCACCACGATCGGAAGGATGTATAGCAGGGTTGCAATCAGGCTCTGCCCAAAATAGTCGAAACCTTTGAACAGCATTCCAAACTCAATCGGCTCACCACGCCGCGCCCTGAAGAACGTCATGTGAAGGCCGCACATCATCGGCCCGAGCAGGATGCCCAGCGGCACAGCACCTCCGATCAGCACGGCAATAAAAGTCATGCCCACGAACAACCAGTACTGCGGTTTGATTAATTCATAGCCGTCTTTAAGACATTGCACGGGTTCAACTACGTTTCGCCGAAAGGGGATTTCAGGTGTCATTTTGTTTTTCCTGCAAGACTGGATTTAAGAACTTAAGGCATCGGCCGCGCGATCTCAGGCCCGCGCTGCCGGTTTGAGGTCCTGTCTCGATCGCTGTCGCCGCGATTCACCATGATGGGCCGCGGCGCGAGCACGGTCGAGTAGTTACCTCCATAAGGGGAACGAAACATGCGCGAAGTAAACGGAACGAAAGTATAAGACGTTTGTCCCGGCTGTTGATACCAGAAGCCGGTATTTTTGAATCGAGCTCGGCGCACACGGGCGAGGTGCGTGACCATGGCCACCATCGCGCGTCCATTGTACAACTCTCCCTCGCCTCGATGCTGGCTCCAGTAATCAAAATTGTCGGTGAGTTTCTTGTCGCAATCCGAAACCGTGTTGCCGTCGATTCGCTTGCAACTGCCGACTGAGCGCTCGTTGAAGATCACTTTGCCATCGCGAACCGTGATCGTGTTGCTATCAACACGGTAGTTGCCACGGTCGTTGATGACGGCCGACGTAGACGAGCCACCGATCGCGATCTTTGGCAACAGCTTCCGATCGAATCGAGCGACATCGACAATTGCAGATCCGCGTACGACTTTCAGCGAGATCGAATCGTTAGAGAGCTCGTCAAACACGACTTCAGACGATTCATCGATCCGGAGGCACATATCAGGGAACAGCATTAGCTCAGCGAGGCTGTTTACGCTTGTGCGTAGCTTATCACCAGTTTCGAGTTGCGATTTGTCAGTTAACGGCTCCCACTCTTTTCCTGCTTCACTAAAGTCAACACCATCTTCGACGAAGTTAACGGTTCCGGGTCGTGCTGAGATCACGAGCCCGCGAGTGTTGTTGTCTTTCTCGTCTTCATTAGGTATCTCGATTTCAGTGTTGCCTGCCTTGATTCGTTTGGCCCACGGCGCCTCGTCCTTCAGTCGCTTGTTTGCCTTCACGAGCTCTGCAGCGCGCTCACGGCTCCACGTGTCGAAGTCGTCTTCGATCCGGGAGTCGAGTTCGGCGATAGAGACGCTTCCGCCTGCAGCGACCGCGCGTCGTTTCTTCTTAACTCTGTATCCGTTGAACACAGCGTCGCCCGCGCGCACGACGACTTCAGTGCGGCCGGCGCGCGTGGTGTTGATGCGAAATACGCCGGGCTGATCCAGGAATACTTCAGCGTCGGGAGTAATCACGCGGATGAGCTCCGTGGATCGCTCCATTTCATATCCCCAGAAGTTTGGAGTCTCGCGCGCCAAGAGCTCGATCACGAGTGAGCCCGTGTTTAGTTTCAACCGCATCTTGTCGTGCGGCTCGCTGAAGATCTGGAATTCCGTGTCGCCGCCAACGCGCAGGTAGTTTCCGGGTTGCAGCAGCAGCTCGGCATACGAGCTTTTACCGGAGTTTATGAAATCGCCTTGTTCCAGCTTCAAACCGGATTCGAGCGGAAACTTGCCGTCGAGGCGTTGGTAGTAGACCTCACCTTGCACTGCATTCGCCCTGATGCCGGTCATGAAGCCTTCGAAGCTTTCCTGCCGTTGTGCATGCGCGGTGGAACAGATCGCAATAAGCAGTATGCAGAAGACTTTCATAACGTTAATAAAAATTCAGTGAGCAGGTTTTTGGCTACCTGCAAACGATAGTCTGCCGTGGAGCGAATGTCGTCAATAGGAGAGATCTCGCGTGACAATGTTGCGCATGCAGCTTGAACGGTTTCAGCGTCAGGCTTTCGACCGCGCAACGCGTCTTCAGTCTGCACGCAACGAACGACGATCGGTGCGACGCTTCCGAGCGCGATCCGCACGTCGGCGATCTGATCGTGCTCGAGTTTTGCGAGTGCGGCCAGACAGACTTTCGAGATCGCCTGTGCTTTACGCGTGCCGACTTTGCGATAGTAATGCGTCGCGCCGCGAGTGTTACGCGGGATACGAATACGCGCGAGCAGCTCGCTTGGGCCGATGAGCATTTGCTTGTAGCCCGTGTGGAAACCCGCGTACGGCAGCCAGCGTGAGCCGTCGCTTGATACGAGCTCGATCTCGGCGTCGTAGGCGAGCAAGGCGGGCGGTGAATCAGCGGCTGGTGACGCGTTCACGATGTTGCCGCCGAGCGTGCCGCGATTTTGAATCGCAAGACCACCGGTTTCGCTTGCAGCCTGGCACAGCATCGGAAACTCGCTTTGCAAAATGGGATGAGACTGAACGTCGGTGTAAGTTGTGAGCGCGCCGAGTGTGATGTGGTTGTCAGTTACCTCGATACCGCGCAGCTCCTTCAGGCTCCAGATGTTGACGTAGTTCCGGTGCGGCAGTTTGCCGGCTTCGAGCAGCACCATCAGATCCGTGCCGCCGGCAAAGGGCTTCCAAACACCGGGTTCACGTTTGAGCAGCGCGAGCGCATCCGCAAGGGACGCGGGCGTTGTTAGTTCGTAGTTTGGAACGAAGGCTCTCACTTCTGGTAAGCGCGCACGACTGATTCAAAGATTTTCATGTAGCCCGTGCAGCGGCAGAGATTGCCGGCCAGGCCGTTGCGAATATCGGCTTCGGATGGTTCCGGGTTGCGATTTAGTAGATCGACGGCGGCGAGCACCATACCCGGCGTGCAGATGCCGCATTGCGCGCCACCGTGATCGATGAACGCCTGTTGGACCACGTGCAGCTGATCCTGTTGAGCGACACCTTCGATCGTGGTGATGTTGGAGCCGTTCACCTGGGCCACAGGGACAAGACAACTATTCACGATCTGGCCGTCGAGAATCACCGTGCACGCGCCGCACTCGCCCTCACCGCACCCTTCCTTCGTGCCCGTGAGATGCAACTGCTCTCTCAGTACATCGAGCAGACGCGCCATCGGAAACACCTCCACCGTGCGCGACTCATTGTTGATATTGAAGGTGATTAGCATAAAACCTTGGACAGGATTTACATGATTTTTCAGGATTTACAAGAACCCATCTGTCAATCTTGAAAAATCATGTAAATCCTGTCTAACTAAACTCTGTTATCATGCGCTCCGGCATTAATGGAATGCTATTGAAACTCACGCTCGTCGCATCCTCGATCGCGTTGAGTATCGCGGGCGCGGCGCCATCCATCGGCAGCTCGCCGATGCCCTTCGCGCCGCCTGGGCCATACGCGTAAGGATTCTCCTCGAAAAACACTCTGATTGGCGGAATGTCCGCAGGCGTCGGAATAATGTAATTCGTCATCTGGTTGTTCGCCATGCGCCCGTCTTTCCACACGACATTCTCAAACAACGTGAAGCCAATCGCCTGCGCGACTCCACCTTCGATCTGCCCCGCCGCGAGCACCGGATTCAATACACGCCCGACTTCCTGCATCGCCACAAAATCTTCGACCCGCGCTTCATACGTCAACTCATCAAACGAAACCTCAGCAACGTAAACCGCCCACGCGTAAGCACCATACGCGTCGCCCTGATACTTCTCGTCGTCCCAGTGCACGTTCGGCGGCGGTTGATACGTCGACGACGTTTTCAACGATCCAAACTTCGCGATGTAATCAGCACACGCTTTCTTAAATTCGGCGTCGTTGTACTGTTGCGGCAACAAACCACTCCCGAGGAGTGTCTGCTTCAAACCCAGCACTGCCGATTCAACCAGCTTCCCGACCACCATCGATGTGCGTGATGCGACCGTCGGTCCACTATTCGGCACGCGGCCCGTATCAGGCTGAACAATCTCGATCGACTCGAAATCGACGCCGAGTGCTTCCGACGCAATCTGCGAAAAGATCGTGTTGGTGCCCTGGCCGATCTCAGTGCTCGCAGCCAGTATTCGCACCTTGCCTTCGCTCGTCGCTTCAGCAGAGACGATCGATTGCAGGTAGACCTCGCCTGATCCGGTAAAGCCCGCGCCGTGCATGAAAGTCGCGAAGCCGATGCCGCGCTTCGTGCCGAAGCCGCCATTGCTTGATGCGTTCTCGCGCGCGAACCGTTCGCGCTTCGCGTGATAGTCGCTGAGCTCTAGTGCGCGTGTGAGCAGCCCGTCCATGTCGACGCGCTCGCGAATCATCTGGCTGGTCGCGGTCGTCTCGCCTTCGTGAATGAAGTTGCGACGTCGAAACTCTTCCGGTGTCAGACCAACAGCGCGCGCGACTTTGTCCATGTGACGCTCGAGCGCGAAGATGCTCTGCGGCGCGCCAAAACCCCTGAACGCGCCGTGCGGCGGAACGTTCGTCGCGACCGCGCGACTGTGAATGCGAACGTTGGGACAGACGTATGGACCAGCGGCGTGAATCGTCCCGCGTGAAAGCACGACCGGCGAGAGCGTGCAATAAGCGCCGCCATCGATGACGAAGTCGATCTCGACCGCGAGCAACCTCCCATCTTTGGTGACGGCGGTTTTGTGACGCGTGCGCGACGGGTGTCGCTTCGTAGTGGCCACCATGTCTTCCGCGCGATCGTAGATGATCTTCACGGGCTTGCCTGACTTCCACGCGAGGAGGGCCGCATGACCCGCGATCAACGACGGGTATTCTTCTTTGCCACCGAAGCCGCCACCCGTTTCCGTCTGGATGATGCGAATCTTTTCGTCAGCGAGACCAAACAACTTCACGAGCGCTTTGTGAACGTAGTAGGGACACTGCATCGAGCCCCAAACAGTTACGCCCTCGTCCGGATTCGCAATCGCGATGGCGCCGTTGTTTTCGATATAGAGCTGCTCCTGCGCGCCGGTTTCGTATTCACCTTCGACGATCAGATCAGCCTCGTCCCAGATCTCGTCGACATTACCTTTGTCGACGAGAAACTTTTTGAAGACGTTGTCTTCGCCCCAGACGATCTCTTTTTTCGCGAGCGAGTCTTCGAGAGTGAAGACTGCGGGCAGCTCTTCAATCTCGATACGAACATTTCGACGTGCTTCTTCAACGAGGTATTTGTCTTTGTGCGCAAGCAGCAGGACGGGTTCTTCCGCATGATTGACGAAGCCGTCCGCGAGATACGGTTGATCGTTCAGGATCAGCGCGACGTAGTTTGCGCCGGGAATGTCTTTCGCGGTGACGGTGACGAACTCGTTCCAGGGAATGTCACCCTCGAACGAAATGTTTGTGATCTTGCCGCGCGCGACGGGACTGCGCACGGTCGCGCCGTGAAGCATGTCAGGAAACGACAGATCATCGACGTACAGCGCCTGGCCGGTGACTTTCTTGCGCCCCTCCTTGCGCGGGACTGGTTTGCCGATGGGATGGTTATTAGCCACGGATTTACACGGATGGTTTACGGATTTGGCTTTGTGATCACTAACGGGTTCGCTTCGAGTTCTCTACGATAAAACACGCGCGGGCGTTGCACGCTGCGCTTCTCGCCTTCAACAAACGTGATGTCGCCTTCCAAGCCGATGCCACGCCCCGCGCTCATCTTCTCTTCCTGCATTTGCGGCACGCGCTCCGTTGCGAAGTCGAGCCACTCACGCGCGATCACGATGCCATCCTTCGGCTGCCTATCGGCAAGCGGCGTCTTCAGTCCTTCCTCAACGAGCGCGTACGTCAAATAACCATGACCAAGCTGTGCCGCTTCGAGCGCGGCCTGGAAACTCTGCGCGGCGGTCAGAATATACATGCCTTTCTCGTACGCGAGTTGGGCCAGGCCTTTCGAATTCATCGGCCCACGCCGTTTCTCTTCCGCTTCGAGCGCCTGGCCGGAGTTGCACGCGTCAATGATTAACAACAAATGACCGGCGTCTAACCCTTCAACCGCAGCCTCGATCTCGACGTCGGAAATACTGTGCGCGAGCATAGTGCTCAAGCCCTGCTCAGTCAGCTTCGTGCGCTCACCGGTGTAACCGAGATCATGCGGGATCAAGTAGAAGCGTTGCGCCTGTGCCGTGCCGTGGCCGGCGAAGTAGATCACGACCGTATCTTCCGGCTCCGCGCGTTTGAGCGCATCGAGCGGCCCGGCTTTCAGCGAAGGTGGACCGGTCTCTCCGGCGAGTCGTTTGATAGCAGTGAGAATGTTTGCCTTTGTCGCGTCTTGATCAAGTAACTGAATGATCACGACGTGCTCAAAGCCACCGACCTGAGTTTGCCGTCGATGCATCTCGTCAGCAAAGCTGCGCGCATCAGCCGCGGCGTATTTCAAGTTGTACTGCGTATTCGCGTATTCGTTAACACCGACAGCAATGATGTACGCAGTTCCTTTGCGCTTGAGCGTGTCGGCGCCGGTAAACACGAGCGGGGCGTCTTTGCTCTTCACGTTGTCGCGATTGAAGCCGTAAGCAACGAGCCGGTTTGGACCAGCCGTGACCGTGATCTCTTCTTCGAGCGAAACGTTTGGCTGACCTTTCAGCACATCACCATGCCAAACCTTCACGAGCGATCCGTTGCGAAACAAGCGCACGTCCTGCGCGCCCGTGCCCTGCGGATTGTCTTTGTCGGCAGGCGCATCGGACACCTCGATCTTCACTTTGACGGTGCGCGTCGCCACCGTTGATTCAGGCGCCCCACCCACAAGCGACAACTTCACCACCGGCTGCCGTCGATCTTTCTTCGACACGTCCTGCGCAACCTTCGGACGTTTCCCCGCGAAGATGTCCGCGAGCAAACCCGGATAGTAAAACTCATTGAAGAACCATTCGATCGGCGCGACGTTGAAAGTCTCCTGGTTGTAGCGCCAGAGGATCTGGTTCCACGAGACAGGTGTGCCGTCAAACAGACCTTGCGGCGTGACGACCATCCACTCGCCGCCATCGTCGAGCGAGATCAGCGTCAACAAGTGCTCGCCGGTTTTCGTGTCCCAGAGAAACGTGCTGCCATCGTCGCTCGCCGAAGCAAGCAGGCGCCCGTCAGGACTGAAGTCGATCGACTCGATCGGCGAAGTGTGACCCGCGAGTGTCCGTAGCTCGGTCCGCGTCGCAACGTCCCAGATCTTGATCGTGTTGTCAGTTGCACCCGAGGCGAGCAGTTTATTATCACGACTGAACGCGACTTTGCCGACACCGCGACCGTGTCCCTTGATGGCAGCGATGGGCCGGCCCGATGCGACGTCCCAAAGCTGCACCTGGCCCACCGCTTCGACCTTCAGATCCTTCATCATGTCTGCCGGGTCTGGCTGCTTTGATCCCTTTTTCTGCCGCGGGTTCATCGCGCCACTCATCATCGCGGCGATGTCGATGTTGGCTTTCGACTCAAAGCCTCCGGTGGCAAGTATCTTACTGTCACTCGTAAACGCGAGCGACGTGACCTTTTGGCCCATCGTACCCGCTGCCATGCCTCCGAGTGTGTTCGTGACCATCGCGGCGATGTCGGCCATGTTTGGCATCGTGGGCATCTGGCCCGGCTTGATTGATGCCGGCGGTGTAAACGTCATTGGCGACGCACTCAGATCGCGCAGTTTGCTGCCTGATTGAACGTCCCAAACCGAGATCTGGCCCATGCCGCCGATCACTGCGATCGATCGACCGTCAGCGCTGAACTCGGCTTCGATCGGAATGTCGCCAGTTGTTATCGAATGCAGCTCGCGGCCAGTTTTCAGGTCCCAGAGCTTAACTTGCGCGCCACGTGTGAATGAAGTTTGGGTGGGATGTTGATCTTCAACCGCACTATACACGACCGCGAGCATCGTGCCGTCCTTGCTAAAGCTCGGTCGTGAAACAGGTCCCGCGTCGCCGGATGGCGTGAGTGTGAACAACTGTTTTCCACCCGGACTCTCGACCACCGTGAGCGCGTTTGTGTTGGCCTTCCTGACAACTACGAGACGCCCATCGGGACTCGCCATTCCAAGCGTCTTTTCACTTGTGTCGGGAGTCAGGCGCAGGCCGCGACCAGTGCGCAGGTCCCAACGCGTGCGCCCGCCTGAAGTAAGCTCGTTGCCGTCGGCGCTGAAGGCAACGCTATAGGCCGGGTTCGCGCGGCCCACGAAGCTCGAGAGGCGCTTACCCGTTTCCGTTTCCCAGACGATTATGTCTGTGTCGAAGCCGCCGGTCGCGATTCGTTTACCGTCTTCCGCGAAACTGATATAAGCATCGGCCTGCGGGAATGCGCCACTGTTCGGCACTTTTAATACCGGCAGCTCACGCAGCGTGGCGACATCCCAAAGTTTTACGGTGTAGCGGTCAGAGAGCGCGACCAGTCGTCCGTCACGACTGAATTTCACCTGTGGATAATCTTTGCTTGCTGGTCCAAGCTCATGATCTTTCTTCGCCGTGAGGTCCCAGAGCTTGAAACGCTTGTTATGAATGCCTGCGGCGACGAGACGCCCATCAGCAGTCATCGAGAGCTGAAGACTGTCGATTTGGTTCTCTGGAATCTTCGAGCGACGTACTTCACGACCTGAGTTAAGATCGACGACACGCACTTCGCTATCGCCATCTTCCATCACAAAAACCAGTTGAGTACCGTCAGGCGAAAGCATCATGCCACCGTCGCCGCCAGTGACGGCACTCATGCCCTGCATTCCGATTTCAAGCGAGCGCAACTCGCGACCAGTCGAGAGATCCCAAACGCGCACGGCGTCACTGACGGTTACGAGGCGATTGTCCGACGCGAAGCCGACGAAGAACATGCCGAGCGATCCCATGATCGACGCCTGTCCACTGAGACGTTGCAACTCGCGCCCGCTCAGCACGTCCCAAACAGTTACCGAGTTGTCACTGCCCGACGCAGCGATGAGACGGCTGTCACGACTAAACGCGATTGCAGGAGCGAGAAAGTTGGTAGTTTGTCCGCTGCTCGACAGTTCGCGGAGCTTGCGATTGGTGGCAGTTTCCCAGAGCTTGATCGTGTTGCTGCGAAACGTGCCGGTGGCGAGCAGTTTGCCGTCCGGACTGAAGACCATGCGCGTCGCGCCATAGAAATTGTTGTACCCGGTTTGAAGGACGAGTTCGGGCTTCGCTTCGCGCGCGCGTTGATCCGCAGTGGTGTTGGTGGTTGAACCAAGGCTCTCAATTCCGAGTCCGCGTTTGTCAGTCGGACTCGGCGACGGACTTTGGGCAAACGCGGCACTCACAAAGAACACACAAAAGATAAGACCAAGACCCCTCCTTGGAGTGCGGCGGCCTGGCGCCGCTTTGGTCGCGCGCGGAGCGCGCACTTTTCCGGTAAAGACTTTCTGCGCTCCGCGCAGTAACAAAGCGGCGCCAGGCCGCCGCACTCCAAGGAGACGTTCGTTTTTAATTCCCATAAATTGCCCTTGCTAACTCCGAATGCTCCAGCAATAGCAACCCGATCGCGACGAGCGCGAGCACGTACATCACCGGATGAATTTCTTTGCGACGGCCAACAATCAGATAAAGGCCAACGTGCGAAATGAAGCCCCAGAGTATTCCCTGGGTGATCGAGAAGGTCAGGGGGATGAGGATTATAGTCAAAAACGCGGGCAGACCCTCCTCAATTTTGCCGAAATCGATGTGGTTGACGCTCTTGAACATCGACGCGCCCACGAGCACCAGCACCGGCGCGGTGGCGTAAACCGGCACCATTCCCGCGAGCGGCGCGAGAAAGAAGCACGGCAGAAAGCAAAGCGCGGTGAAAACCGAGGTCATGCCGGTGCGGCCGCCGCTGTTGATTCCGGCGATGCTCTCGATATAGGCCGTGCCGGATGACGTTCCGGCAAGCCCGGCTCCGAAAGTCGCAATTGAATCGACGATCAGGCCCTGTCGCAAGTTGCGAGGGTTACCTTCTTCGTCGAGCAGGTTAGCGGCGTGTGCGACGCCGATGAACGTCGAGATCGAGTCGAACAGGTCAGTGAAGAGGATGCCGATGATGGCGGGGAGGAGCGAGAGTTTCAGTGCGCCCAGAATGTCGAGCTTCAAGAAGACGGTTTGAAAGTCAGGCGCACTAACAAAGCTTGGTGGCGCTTTCACTTGTCCTGCTGCCCACGCGACGAGTGTGACGACGAAGATGCCAGCGAGATACGCGAGCGCGCTGCGACGAATCAGGAGGATGAGTGTCACGATCAAACCGAGGATCGCGAGCAGCGCCTGAGTGCCGAGCGAGCCGAGTTTTACGAACGTGACTGGATCGGAAGTGATGAGTCCTGCGTTTTTCAGACCGATGAACGTGAGGAAGATGCCGATGCCAGCGGCAGTGCCGATACGCAGCTCCGCAGGAATCGCTTTCGCGATCGTTTCACGAACCGGCGTGACGGAGATCAGGAGAAACAGCACGCCGGCCCAGAAGATGATGCCGAGCGCCGTCTGCCACCAGACTCTTTGCGTCAGAATGATCGTGAACGTGAAGAACGCGTTGATGCCCATGCCCGGCGCGACCGCGAAGGGGAGCTTCGCGTAGAGGCCCATCAGGAGCGTCATCACAAAACAGACGAGCACCGTGGCGGTCAACACGCCACTGAAAGCCATGCCTGTTCCGGGAGTTGAGAGGATCGTCGGGTTCACCACAACGATGTAAGCCATGGTGAAGAACGTGGTGATGCCGGCGATTGCTTCGGTCCGAAGATGCATTTAGACAGGATTACAGGATTTCCAGGATCGACAGGATAGCAAAACTCATCCCGTTAATCCTGTAAATCCTGTAATCCTGTCACAGCCCTGCCAGGAGTTCCCCAACTTCTGCCAGGCCGTTATTCTGCAGCAATCACGACGGTGCTTTTCTTGCCGGCTTTGGCGACTTGCTTATCGCCACGTTCCTTCGTCCGCAGGGCCGCGAGCGTGGTCTCATCTATCTGGGCCTGCGCGAAGACATACTGATCGCCGTAGCGTTCGAACACGAGTTTCGCAGTGTCACTCGCGTGACCGTTGCTCGTCGTCGTCAAAACGATCGCACTCGCACGACCATTCAAGCTTCGTATTTGCAGCGTCTTTCGATCAGACGTTGGGTTGAGCACGGTGATCGTGTATTTGCCTGCGGGCAGCGTTGTCTTGCCGACACTGAATGCGAAAGGAATGCTGGCGGTCACTCTTTGCGCGCTACTGGTCTGGGCGTGGGCGCTCACAGCAAGCACACCCGCGACCATCATTATCATCAAGGGGATGTTGAAGTATTTTTTCATGGTTATTTTCGCCTCCACTTACTCACGCGGGCGTTTGGCCCGGATCCCCTCACGGGGGCCGAAATATTTGTTGTAAACTCTGCTGCGAGCACATCTATGCGGTCCTCCTCCGAAGGCATAACGCAGCTCCTGATCGACTGGGGTAAGGGCGATCAGGCAGCGCTTGAAAAGCTGATGCCGCTGGTTTACAGCGAGCTGCGACGCCTCGCGAGCAACTACCTGCGGCGTGAACGGGCCGAACACACACTGCAACCCACGGCGCTCGTCAACGAGGCTTATCTCAAGCTCATCGATCAGCGAAATGCAAAATGGCAGAATCGCGCCCATTTTTTCGGAATCTCGGCGCAGCTAATGCGGCGCATACTGGTGGACCACGCGCGGCAGCACCAGGCAGTGAAGCGTGGCGGTTCTGCGCAGCAAAGAGTGTCGATCACGACGGTTGAAAAGCTTGCGAAGGAGCCGGAGGTCGACTTGCTGGCGTTGAATGAGGCGCTGGACGAGTTGGCGCGCATGGATCCGCAGCAGGGCAGGATCGTGGAGCTGAAGTTTTTTGGTGGGCTGTCGATTGAGGAGATTGCGGAGGTGCTGGGGATTGGGCACGCGACCGTCGAGCGCGACTGGAAGCTGGCGCGTGCATGGTTAAGAAGGCAATTGGGGTGAGGGGTTTGAAGTAATTCGTGCGCGTCTTAATTAGGAGGCATTATTAGCCGCGGATAAACGCGGATAAAAAACGCGGATGACACCGGAGCGCTGGCAACAGGTTAAGGAGATTTTCAATTCGGCGATTATGCATCGTCCTGAGGAGCGCAGCCTGTTCATCTCGCAGGCGTGCTCGGGTGACGAGGAGCTGCGCAGCGAAGTCGAGTCGTTGATCGCCTCGCACGAACAGAGCGGCAGCTTTATCGACCAGCCCGCGTTCGAAGCCGCCGCCACGTTGCTGGCCAACGAAAAAGCGGAGCTGAGAGAAGGCCAGACCATCGGCTCGTACGAAGTGCTCTCGTTCATCAATCGCGGTGGCATGGGCGAGGTTTACCTCGCTGAAGACAAGCGACTCGGCCGCAAAGTCGCGCTAAAACTCCTGCCCGCTTCGTTCACGACCGACGCGGATCGACTGCGACGTTTCGAACAGGAAGCTCGCGCGGCGTCAGCACTAAATCATCCAAACATCATCACCATCTACGAGATTCGCCAGGCTGCCGGGTCGCACATTATCGCCACGGAGTTTGTCGAAGGCGAAACGCTGCGACATCGTTTGAGTCGCGCCCCGCTCACGCTTTCGGAAACGCTGAACATCGCGATCCAGATTGCCGATGCGCTCTCCGCCGCACACAAAGCCGGGATCATCCATCGCGACATCAAGCCCGAAAACATCATGCTGCGGCCTGATGGTTACGTGAAGGTGCTGGACTTCGGACTCGCGAAACTCAGCGAGCAGGCAGCACCGGCAGTTGCAGCGGAAGCGCCGACGATCCAGGTGCGCACAGGCTCTGGCATCGTGATCGGAACAGCTGGTTACATGTCGCCGGAACAGGCGCGCGGTCTCGGTGTCGATCATCGATCGGACATCTTCAGTCTTGGTGCCGTCATTTACGAGATGCTCGCGCGTCGCAAACCGTTTGAAGGCGAGACGCCGAGCGACACGCTCGCCGCGATCCTCAAGACGGAGCCGCCGCCATTAAATCGCGTGGCCCATGGAGTTCCTGCCGAGCTCGTGCGCATCGTCAACAAGTCCCTGCGAAAGGATCGCGAAGAACGTTACCAGGTCGTCAAAGATCTGTGGCTCGATCTCAAAGCTCTGAGACAGGATCTGGAGTTTCAAGACAAGCTCGATCGCTCGGTTGCTTCGGAAGGTGATGGGCTGGCCGTTATCACTCCAGGCGAGCCGACTGCGGCACTGTCAGGACGGCAGACAACCGAACGCAGCGCGATCAGTCACATCAGCGAATCGATCAGCCTCGAGATCAAGCGACACAAAGTCGGTGCGGCCCTCGCATTGCTCGCCGTGCTGATGATTATCGGCGCGAGCAGTTACGGAGTTTACCGTTGGCTCAATCGTGCCGAGCCGGTGGCCCATTTCTCGAATGTTCAACTCACGCGCCTGACAAACTCCGGCAATGCAATCGATGCGACGATCTCGCCCGATGGCAAGTACATCGTTTACGTGTTGAGCGATCGCAGCCGGCAGAGTCTATACATCCGCCAGGTGAGCACGGCAAACGACAAAGAGATCGTGCCGCCCGCACCCGTCGGATATTTCGGCATCACTTTTTCGCCGGACGGTACCGAGCTTTACTACGCGATCAAACAGAACCTCAACGCCGGTACGCTCTATCGTGTTCCCGTACTCGGCGGCATTCCCGTCAAGGTGCTGGAAAAAATCGACGCGCCGGTGACCTTCTCGCCGGACGGCAAACAGCTTGCCCTCATTCGCGGCAGCTATCCGAATGAAGGCGAGAGCGCGATCGTGATCGCAAACATCGACGGCAGCGGCGCGCGCGATCTCGTCGTCAAGAAAACTCCGCAACGCTTTTACCCGATATTTTTTACTGGTCCATCGTGGTCGCCTGACGGGAAGATTATTGCTGCGACGGTGATGACTGTCGGTGGGCGCACGAAAGTCGTCGGTTTCTCGGTTGCTGATGGCAGCGAGAAGGAGTTGACGCCCGACTCCTGGACGTTTGCTTCGCGCGTCGAGTGGCTGCCCGATATGGCTGGATTACTGGTCGTCGCCGGAGAAAAGCCGAATGACGCAATGCTCTGGTACATCAACTACCCGGATGGCCGGACCAGGCGCATCACGAACGATCTCAATTCTTATCGAACCATCGCGTTGACTCAGGACAGCAAGAAGTTAGTCTCGGTCCAATCGCAAGGCCTCGTGAACCTGTGGGTTGTTCCGGATGGTGACGTGAACAAAGCGGTCCGGCTGCCAACGGGGAATGTCAGCAGTTTCTTTTCCTCAACGGGCAGCAATGTCGCATGGGCGCCTGAGGGCCGCATCGTCTACGTTTCCAACGAAGGTGGAAATCCTGACGTCTGGATCGCCGATGCCAATGGCAACAATCGCAAACAGTTGACCGCGACGACTACGACTGATGTTTCCCCCGTGGTCACTGCTGACGGGCGCTACGTGGTATTCGTGTCGTGGGAAGACAATAAGAAAAACGTGTGGCGGATAAATATCGATGGCAGCAACCGGGTGCGTCTGACATCGGGTTTGTCAGATGCGTTTCCGACTGTGTCGCCGGACAGTCGTTGGGTTATTTACACGACGCTCGAAGGGACCAGGCCGACACTCTGGAAGGTGTCAATTGATGGCGGCCCGGCTGTTCGCGTTACTGATCACGTTGCGGCAACGTCAGCCGTTTCACCCGATGGGCAGTCAATCGCGTTCACGTATCCTGAGTCGCAGGATCCGTTTGCCCCCGCGAACCGGGTGGCTATCATTCCGTTTGCAGGTGGTCCAATCGCGAAAACGTTTGAAGTGCCGGCCACGGGAACGGTGCTTTCGTTAATTCACTGGTCGCACGATGGTAAATCGATTCTTTACTCGGCTACGGCAAGCAGTGTGACGAACATCTGGAGCCAGCCGATCGATGGTGGTGCAGCGAAACAGGTAACGGAGTTCAAAGATTTGCTGATGACCGGGTTTGCGTGGTCGCAGGATGGGAAGCAGTTGGCGTGCACTCGCGGATCGTTACTTCGTGATGCGATTTTGGTGACGGATTTGAAATAACGTTTGGAGACAACGATGGATCTGCGTGTGTTGCTAACGACGTTTGGGATCATCTTTCTGGCGGAGATGGGTGACAAGACTCAGCTCGCGGCGATGACGATTGCGGCCGATTCGAAGAAGCCGTGGGCCGTGTTTATCGGCGCCAGTATTGCGCTCGCGGCGGTGTCGGGGTTGGGAGTGTTGGTGGGGAGTGTGATTGGTGATTACGTACCGATCGAGTGGGTGAAGCGGGTGGCGGCGGTGGCGTTTATCGTGATTGGCGTGTTAATGCTTATGGGAAAGTTTTAGACACGGTTCGCAGGATTTACAGATTAGCAGGAGATGCCCCAGACTCCCCACACCGAACGTCACTTCACGTCGAGTGACGTCGTTCGCGACATTGTTATTGGAATGGCTGATGGTCTGACGGTTCCGTTCGCACTCGCGGCCGGACTGACAGGCGCTATCGATCACACCGGAATCATCGTCACTGCAGGACTCGCGGAGATCGCTGCGGGCTCGATCGCGATGGGACTCGGCGGTTACATGGCCGCGAAGAGCGACGCCGAGCACTACGCGAAGGAACGCGAGCGCGAGAAGCGCGAGGTGCAGGAGATTCCGCACGAAGAGATGCGCGAGGTCGCGGAAGTCTTTCAGGCTTACGGGCTCAGTGAAGCGGAAACGTGGCCCATCGTCCAGGCGCTGAGACGCCAGCCGCGCAACTGGGTCGACTTCATGATGCGTTTCGAGCTGGGACTCGAGAAGCCCGAGCCGGGTCGCGCCCTCGCGAGTGCACTCACGATTGCGGGCGCGTACATCGCCGGCGGCCTCGTCCCCCTCGCGCCTTACTTCTTTGCCTACACAACTTCAACGGCCCTCTTGTATTCAGTCGCCTTCACGCTCGTCGCCCTCCTGGTTTTTGGCTTTATAAAAGGTCGGTTTACGGGGACGCGGCCGGTGCGCAGCTCGCTCCAGACCGCTCTCATCGGCAGTCTCGCCGCCGGCGCCGCCTTCGCCATTGCGCGCTTGATAGGTGGCTAATCTTGTAAATCCTGAAGAAATCTTGTACATCTTGTTCAACTACAAGATCTACCGGGAGGAAACCCTGAATGGCTACACAACTACAACGCTCAGACTCGATTGACCGGATCTCTGAGCTGCTTGGCGCGAACGCCGACGAGCTGCTCAAGCACACGTCGCAAACAATCTCGAAAGACCAACTGAATCTTCCCGGTCCCGACTTCGTCGAACGCGTTTGGGGTATTTCCGATCGCTCGCCGGCAGTCCTGCGCTCGCTACAGACACTTTTTGACAATGGCCGGCTTGCGGGCACAGGCTATCTCTCGATCCTTCCGGTCGATCAGGGAATCGAGCACTCTGCGGGCGCGTCGTTCGCACCGAATCCGCAGTACTTCGATCCCGCAAACATCGCGAAGCTCGCGATCGAGGGCGGCTGCAACGCCGTCGCGTCAACATTTGGCGTGCTTGGCACGGTGGCGCGAAAGTACGCGCACAAGATTCCGTTTATCGTAAAGATCAACCACAACGAGCTGTTGACGCTTCCGAACAAGTTTGACCAGGTTTTGTTTGGAACGGTTCGAGAGGCACACAACCTCGGCGCCGTCGCTATCGGTGCAACGATCTATTTCGGATCGGACGAGTCAACGCGGCAGATCACGGAGATCAGCGAGGCCTTCGCGCAAGCGCATGAGCTCGGGATGGCGTGTATTCTCTGGTGTTACCTGCGTAATCCGAAGTTCAAAACGCCCGAGGGCGATATGCACGCGTCAGCGGACCTGACGAGCCAGGCCAACCATCTCGGCGTCACGATCGAGGCCGACATCATCAAGCAAAAGCTGCCGGAGCGAAATGGCGGTTACAAATCCGTCGAACAGGCGCTCGGCGGTTCGTATGGAAAGACCAACAAGCTCGTTTACGAGAAGCTCACGACTGACAATCCGATCGACCTCGTGCGTTACCAGGTGGCGAACTGCTACATGGGCCGTTGCGGTTTGATCAACTCGGGTGGCGAGTCGAAGGGCGCGAGTGATATGGCTGAAGCGGTTCGCACGGCGGTTATCAACAAGCGTGGCGGCGGCATGGGCCTGATTTCGGGACGGAAGGCGTTCCAGCGCCCGATGAGCGAAGGCGTGCAACTGCTGAACGCGATCCAGGACGTTTACCTCGCGGACGAGATCACAGTCGCGTAGTAAATCAGCCGCGGATTACACAGATAACACAGATCAGAATTCATTCATTTCTGATCGGTGTTTATCTGTGTAAATCCGTGGCGCTACTCCCGTCCGTATATTCCCCTGCTTGCAACCTGAAGACGACGTCAAATTGCTGAAAGCGATTGCCGCGCGGGACGAGGCGGCCCTGGCACAACTGTATGATCGCTACCGCGTCATCCTCTTCGGGCTGTTGATGCGTATATTAAACAACCGCGAGGAAGCGGAAGACGTCCTCCAGGAAGTGTTCCTGCAAGTCTGGCGCAAAGCGCACGATTTCGACGAGAATCGCGGTCGCCCGTTTACGTGGCTTGTGACGCTGGCGCGCAGTCGCGGCATCGACAGACTGCGCACGCTCGCGGCGCGTGAGCGCGTCGCCGAGGCGAGCGCGAGAGAAGCGGTGGAAGAATTCTCGGACGCGGCCACGGACGCGTTCAAGTCAGAACAGCGCGGCCTCGTCAACAAAGCGCTCGCCCAACTCCCCGACGAGCAAAAGCGGCCACTCATGCTCGCCTATTTCGACGGCCTGACCCAATCTGAAATCGCGACGCGTTTGGGCGCGCCGCTGGGAACCGTGAAGACGCGCATGCGCACCGGTCTGATGAACCTGCGCGAGCAACTGGCAGGCAAAGGAGAGAGTTTCGGGTTTTAACGAGGATGGTCCACGACGATTACAAGGAGATGATTCCGGCCCGCGCGCTCTCGGCGCTCGATGCGGCGGAGGAACGTGCGTTGAACGAGCATCTCGAAAACTGTGCTGAGTGTCGCAAGGAGTTGGAAGACTGGCAGGCGACTGCTGCGGCATTGTCGCTCGCGTCTGATCCCGCGGAGCCGTCGCCGAAAGTTCGTGAACGCATCCTGAGCGAAGTGAGGAAAGATCGTGCATCGGAAGTGATTCCTTTCACGCCCACTCCGCGTCGAAACTTATGGACTTCTTTTGGTTCGCTCGGAGCGATAGCGGCGGTTGTGCTGTTCGCTGCACTAAGCATCGGATTGGCTGTCTTGTGGCGTCAGAATCAAGGGTTGAAGAGTGCGGACGAGTTTGTCCAACTCGTCAACACACCGGGCGCGCGAGTGCGTGAGTTGAGAGGGAACGATCCCGGTCAAAGTGCAACTGCCAAACTTGCTTATGATCGAAATGGTCGTGCGATATTGATGGCCAGCAAGCTTCCAAACGTGCCGCAGGGAAAGGCGTACCAGTTATGGTTCATCGTTGGAGATAAGCCGCCAGTGCCCGGGAAGACGTTTGTGCCGGACAGCGCTGGTAACGCAGTGTTGAATGATGAGATGCCGCGAGATGCGGTTGACGCGGATGTATACGCGATTACCGTAGAGCCTGCGAGCGGATCGAGTGCTCCCACCAGCCCGATTTACCTGCGCACATTTTAGCTGTTACACTCACACATCATGAGTAACGGGAAGAATCAACCACCACCCGTCGACAACTCTGTCTCGGACTCGACCGGGCAGTACGATCTCCGTTTTGTCTTGTGGCGACAATTCTGCGCGAAGTATGAAATTCCCGTCGACACCCTGCCGAGCCAGTTGAATGATGAGCAGAAGGAGTTGTGGGAAGAGATGAAGGCCGAAAGATTGAAGTAAACCTTTTACAGGATTACAGGATTCTTCAGAATCAACAAGATTCATGTAAATCTTGAAAATCCTGTAATCCTGTCAAATGAACCGGTGAATCAAGAATGGGTTAGTTAATCTCTCCTCACCGATCGTTGTCACGGGTCCATGTCCTGAATAAACCTTCACATCGTCATCAAGCGTCAGCAGTTTGTTTTTAATCGAGCTGAGCAGTTCCTCTGTCGATCCGCCGGGCAGGTCTGTCCGCCCAATCGATCCCGCAAACAGTACATCACCAACAAACACTGCCTGCTCATTCCGTTCATAAAGCACAACATGTCCAGGTGTGTGACCGGGACAGTGAAGCACCTCGAATTCGAGCTTGCCCACGTAATACTTCTCACCATCACTCCAGTAGTGATCGATCGGCGGTGGCTGCTCAAACGCAAACCCAAGCGCCGCCCACTGCGAGCGCGGAATGCCGATCCACGCCGGCTGGTCCGGCAACGCCTGGTACATAAACTCGTCACCCTTATGCAGGTTGATCTTCGCGTTTGGTTGCAGCTTTTTCAGCGCCGCGACGCCGCCAACATGATCGAGATGTGCGTGCGTGAGGGCGATGGCCTGTAGCTTGAGATCGTGTCGCTCGAGTGTCTCGACAATCCGTTCCGCCTCGTCGCCCGGATCGATGCAGATAGCCTGTTTTGTCTCTTCACAACCGATGATGCGTGTGTGTTGTTGAAACGCGGTGACGGTGATTTCTTCGATGATCATTGGGCTTGTATAATACTTCACGTAATGCCAGTAAGCACTCAATCAGCGCCGCTCGCCGCCGTCCTCGACTCGATGACGACGGAAGGAGCGCCGGAACTCACCGAACATCTCGAGGCGGGCGCGCTCAAGTGTTACGCCTGTGGCCATCGCTGCCTGATCAAACTCGGGAAACGCGGTATCTGTAAAGTTCGCTTCAACGAGGGCGGGCACCTGCGCGTGCCTACAAACTACGTCGCCGCGCTCGCCTGCGATCCAACCGAGAAAAAGCCATTCTTCCATGTTTTACCCGGTTCAGACACGTTGACGTTCGGCATGCTCGGCTGCGACCTCCATTGCGCGTATTGCCAGAATTGGCTCACGTCGCAGGCGCTGCGCGATGATTCGGCGGGCACGAGTCCGAAGATCGTTTCGCCCGAGCGACTCGTGACGATGGCGAAGACCTACGGCGCGGCGATGGTCGGCAGCAGTTATAACGAGCCGCTGATTACGGCTGAGTGGGCGGTCGATGTTTTCAAACGCGCGCGGCCAGAGGGGTTTCGCACGGCGTTCATCTCGAATGGAAATGCGACGCCGCAGGTGCTCGATTACCTGCGCCCGTGGACTGACTGTTACAAGATCGATTTGAAGTCAATGAACGATAAGAACTACCGGCAACTGGGCGGCGTTGTCGACAATATTCTCGACACGGTGAAGATGGTCCATGAGCGTGGGTTCTGGGAAGAGATCGTTACGCTCGTCATTCCGGGGTTCAATGATTCGGAGGATGAGATTCGTCGTGCGGCGGAGTTCATTGCTTCGGTGTCGCCTGACATTCCCTGGCACGTCACGGCGTTTCACCAGGACTACCGCATGACTGAAAACTCAAACACGACTGCGGAGCAATTGATCAGGGCGTGTGAGATTGGTCGTGAGGCGGGGCTTAGATACATCTATGCTGGAAACCTGCCGGGCCGGGTTGGGCGTTGGGAGAATACGTATTGCCCGTCGTGTGATCAGTTGTTAGTGGAACGTTACGGTTACTTGATTCAACAAGTGAACGTGACTGGCGAAGGCCGCTGCCCATCCTGTGCTACTCTCATTCCCGGCATTTGGAAATAATCCACGCACGGGCGGCCACGGAGGGCCGCCCCTACAGTTGTAGCCCACCGATCAAGCTCATTGGAGGCGCTCGATGAGCAACAACTGTAGGGGCGGCCCTCTGTGGCCGCCCGTGCGTGGTCCAACTACTGAGAAAGAATCTTGGTGGCCTGAGACGCCACGACCTGCCACTTACCATCCCGCTTCGCGTACACATCGAGAAACCGGTATTCACCGCTGATATCAATCGGCTTCTTCTGCCCCGGAACAACGTTCTTTCCGTTCTTAATAACACCTCGACCCGTGATGAATGCCGACTCGGCGTCGATCACCGTCACTTTCGGATCAACGATTTCGAACGAGTCGGCGGTGATCGAGCCCGATTCAACCGCGCGCACTTCATCTGCCTTGGTCGCTGTCGAACCGTCGGGATAAACAATCACGGCGCTGTCCGCGACAACACGTTTCACAGCCTCGGAATTGTGCGTCTTATTCGCGTCAGCCCACTCGCGTTCGAGCTTGAGTATCTCAGCTTCAATCGCCGCTTGATCATACGCCTCCTTCGCAGGACTCGCAGTGGCGATTGCGGGATTACGATTCGTATCGAGCGCCGGCTGGCATCCATTCACAACCACGACAACGGCAATTATCAGCAACGCGAGTGCGCTTCTGTTCATGCGAATTTTGACTCCTTCTTACAATCAATCGGTAGGACCACGAAAAGCCACCCCCTTCTACGATAAACTTCGGTTTTGAGTCAACTTTAGGTGCCCTCCGAGGCATTGACATCGCCAATTCTTCGGATTATTGTCGCGACATAAAGCAAACCCGGGGCGTCCAGTATTGGCTGTTCCGGCGGTACGTTTCCTACCTGTTTGTTAGTACACGTTAACTGTGGAAAGGAGTAACCATGACTCGCCTTTTGAGATCCTCAAATTTCTGGTTACTAAGCCGTGCTTTACTAGCGGTGATCAGTCTTTCGATTGCGGGGGTAGCTTACGGTCAAACCCCGCAAAAACGTGCCAATCTTGCGCCTGATGACAATCCGGTCTTTCACGAATATCGTGGAGTGAAGATCGGATGGCTTGCGGATGACGTGCGCAAGAAACTTGGCAGCCCGGCTAACAAGGGTGAAGAGCAGGACTACTTCGTCTTCGGGGAAAAAGAAACTTGCCAGGTGATGTACGACAAAGGCCAGGTGAGCGCCATCTCCGTAGACTTCATGAACGGCGCCAAGGAGATTATCACTCCCGAGCAGGTGTTTGGCGCTGACATCGATGCGAAGCCTGATGGCTCGAAGTATAAACTCGTGCGGTATCCCAAAGCCGGTTACTGGGTTTCATACAGTCGAACCGCGGGCGAAAGTCCGATCATCACGGTGACAATCCAGAAGCTTCCGCCGCAGTGACCCTCGCCGAGAACATCAAGCAAAGGGCTCTTTTCGAGGGATTCAACAAGGTTGGAATTGTTGGCGCCGAGTCGCTTGCAGACGAAGGGCGCCGGTTGGAAGAGTGGCTTGCGCGTGGCCATCACGGCGAGATGCGCTGGATGGCCCGCGACGTCCACAAACGCATCGATCCGCACGAAATCTTTCCGCAAGCGCGATCAGTTGTTGTGGTTGCGCTCAACTACTTTACGCCTCACCAGCACCAGCCAAATCCGGGCAGTGGAAAAGTCTCGCGTTACGCGTGGGGCGACGATTATCACGACGTCGTTAAAGAGAAATTGTTGTCGCTGCTGGCGTGGATCAAGGAAGTCGAGCCGAGTGCTGAAGGGAAAGTGTGCGTTGACATTCAGCCGACGATGGACAAGGCTTGGGCCGTGCGTGCCGGGCTCGGTTGGCTTGGCAAACATTCGAACGTGATCACGCCTGAGCATGGCTCGTGGGTTTTTATCGGCGAGTTGTTGCTCAATCTAGATCTCGAGCACGATCACGAGCGCATTGAGGACCACTGTGGCACCTGTACGTTGTGTATCGATGCTTGTCCGACGGCGGCGATCACGGAGCCGTATGTCGTTGATTCAAACAAGTGCATTTCGTACGCAACGATCGAGCTACGTGCGCCGGAGTTGCCGGAGGAGATGGATTTGGCTGGATGGCTTTATGGTTGTGATGTGTGCCAGGACGTTTGTCCGTGGAACCGGTTTGAGCAAGAGACGAGTGAGATACGATTTGCGCCGCGCGAAGGGAATGTTGATGTTGAGTTGGAGGAGATACTCGAACTCACGCAGGAGAGTTATGCTGCAAGGTATCGCGGGAGTGCGATGAAGCGCGCGAAGTTGGCGGGCCTTCAGCGCAATGCGCGCACTTTGACAGGATTACAGGACTTGCAGAATCTACATGATTAATCCCTCGTTCGCCGACGAAATCACTCAAAGCTTCGCGAAACAAACAATCATGGGTCTGATCGGGGCTGAGTTAACGCGCGTCGAACCCGGCATCGTTGAGATCACCCTGCCATATCGCGCAGACCTCGCTCAGCAACACGGATATCTTCACGCGGGAATCGTAACGACGATCGCCGATTCAGCGTGCGGTTATGCCGCGTACAGCCTGATGCCGCCGAATTCGGAGGTGCTCAGTGTTGAATTCAAAGTAAACCTGCTGCGACCGGCGAAAGCCGAAACGTTTACAGCGGTCGCAGAAGTTGTTAAGGCAGGAAAGACGCTGACTGTCGTTCGCGCTGATGTGTTTGGTGTTGATGGAGATCGGCGTGAGCTCGTGGCGACGATGCTCGGCACGATGATCTGTTTGAGTAAATAAGATGTGTTTGATCCATGCCATCGGTGGCGCATTCACGAAACAACCTGAAGAGCTGAGTTCAAAGCTCAGCATGAAAGCCTCCGATCTCGTCAAACGTGCTTTCGACGACATCGACTCTTCGCGGCTAGTCGATCATCACGTTCACATTGCCGGTCTCGGCGTCGGCGGTACTAATACGTTCGTCAATCCAAAGATGCTGACGTGGCGACACCCGGTTCATCGTTTGAAGCTGAAGGTTTATATGAGCTCGGCGGGAGTCGCTGATGAAGAGAAAGCCGATCCGCAGGCTGTCGCGCGATTAGTGAGTCTTGTTGCGAACATCAAAGACCATGGCAAACACCGGCTCCTTGCTTTTGACAAGCATTACCGCCGCGATGGCTCGGTCAATCTCGAAAAGACGGAGTTTTATGTTCCTAACGAATATGTGTTTGAGCTCGCGGAGCGGCATCCTGATTTGTTCGTGCCGAACATTTCCGTCAATCCATACCGGCCTGACGCGATTGCAGAGCTGGAGAAATGGGCGCGACGTGGTGCGCGCGTTGTGAAGTGGCTGCCGAATGCGATGGGCATCGATCCTTCCGATCCGAGGTGCGACGAGTTTTACGACAAGATGAAAGAGCTCGATCTGATCCTGCTGAGTCATGGTGGTGAGGAGAAGGCAGTCGAGGCCGAAGAAGATCAGAAACTCGGAAATCCGTTGTTGCTGCGGCGCGCATTGGACAGGGGCGTGAAAGTGATAGTCGCGCATTGTGCCGGGCTCGGCTCGAACGAGGATCTCGACAGCAAGGATCGGAAGGTTGTGGACAATTTCGATCTGTTCCTGCGTTTGATGGATGAGAAGCGTTATGAAGGGCTCGTGTTTGGCGAGCTCTCGGCGATGACGCAGTTCAATCGTTCACGAAATCTGCGGACAATGCTTGCGCGCGAAGATCTCCACGAAAGACTCGTGAACGGCAGCGATTATCCGTTGCCGGCGGTGAATCTTTTGATCCGGACACGACCGCTCGTGAAGCAGGGCTACATCAACACTGACGAAGCCGATTCGCTCAAGGAGATCTACAATTACAATCCGCTACTATTTGATTTCGTTTTGAAGCGCACATTGAAGCTCCCCGGTACCTCGAAGGGCTTTCCCGCCTCTGTTTTCATGACCAATCCGTCTCTGTCCGTGTAAATCTGTGGCCTAAAGGTTATGATTTCCACGATGTTGCGTGACTCCTACAACCGTCCGATTCGTGACCTGCGCGTGTCGCTCACGGACCGCTGTAATTTTCGGTGTTTTTACTGTCTGCCGCACGGCGAGCCGCCCATTGCGCCGAAGGAGCAGATGCTCTCGTACGAAGAGATCGACTACGTTTGCGAGATTTTCGTCAGCCTGGGCATCGAGAAGATCCGCCTCACCGGTGGCGAGCCGATGTTGCGCCGCGATATCGAAACGATTATTCGGAAGCTCTCGCGGCTGAAGTCTTCCGGGCTTCAGGATCTCGCGCTCACCACCAACGGCTATTACCTGCCTGATCGCGCCCACGGCTTAAAAGAGGCGGGGCTCGATCGCGTGACGATCAGTCTCGACAGTCTGAAACGCGACATTTTCAAACGCATGACGGGCGTCGATGTGTTGGACAAAGTCCTTGCTGGTATCGCCGCGGCAAAAGCGGCCGGACTCGAGCCGATAAAGATCAATGCCGTGATCGTGCGTGGACACAATGAAGACGAGGTTGCCGATTTCGCAGCGTTTGCGCGCGAGCACGACGTGAAGATGCGTTTTATCGAGTTCATGCCGCTCGATTCCGGTCATGAGTGGGCGCGTGAAGACGTCGTTTCCGGAAAAGAGATTCGCGAGCGGATTAACGAGCGCTTTCCGCTTGTTCGTGTCGATGTGGCAAGGGGTTCTGAAACGTCTGCGCGATTTCGTTTTGCGGATGGCACGCCGGGCGAGATCGGGATCATCGCGCCTGTCACGGAGCCGTTTTGCGGTGCGTGCTCGCGGATACGATTGACCTCAGATGGTCAGATTCGCACGTGTTTGTTTTCCACAGTCGAACACTCACTGCGCGACGTGGTTCGCAGCGGCGCTTCGCGTGCGGAGATTGTCGATTACATTCATTCAGTGATATTGAAAAAAGAACCACGCCACTTCATCAACGACCCCGGTTTCGTCGCCCCCTCCCGGACCATGAGCTTTATCGGCGGTTGACGCAGCTCCCAGTAGGGAATACAATGCCCGGCAAGATTTACAACACTCACGGAACACCTATGAGCACCAAAGTCGAAGCCACAATCGAAGACCTTTACAAAGTCGAGGGCAAGGCGGAGCTCGTCAACGGAGAAATAATCCTCATGTCTCCAACCGGCATTCTCCCGCACTACGCGAGCGACGTAATTTTAATCTCACTTTTTCAATACAGTAGGCGCCATAAGCTCGGAATTGCTGTTGGTGATAACGCGGCATTTGTAGTGAATCTTCCACACCGCAAATCCTTCAGTCCCGACGCCGCTCTCTACACTGGCCCGGCCACCATGAAGTTTGCGGAAGGTGCGCCGGTTTTCGCGGTCGAAGTTCGCAGTGAGGGTGACTACGGACCAAGGGCGGAGCGGCAGATGGCAAAGAAACGCGCCGATTACTTCGCAGCGGGGACGCTTGTGGTTTGGGATGTGGATTTACTTAGCGACGACGTGGTTCGCGTGTACCGCGCGAGTGATCCAGAGAGAGCTACAATTTACCGTCGTGGAGAAACTGCAGAAGCTGAACCAGCAGTGCCGGGTTGGACGATGGCGGTAGATGATCTATTTCTGCAGGAATAGGACATGAAGGTCGGATAACACCTACCCATCCTAAACCTTCACCAACTGATCAATCTCCTTCACCGCCCGCAACGACGACGACAACGCGCCCTGCATCCACGAAGACCACGGCGAAAGATGTTCACCCGCAAAATGAATCCGCCCCTCGCGCGAGATTGCCGCGGCAAACTTGTCAAACCCCACAAACGCCCATGCGCCGCGTGACCACTCGTCTTCCATCCAACACTTCGTCGCGCCGCGCTCGAAGCTCTCCCGCAGACCGCCAAACATTTCATCCAACTGCTTCAACGTCGTGGCAACACGCTCATTCTCTTTCAGCTTCGTGATTCTTTCGGCTTCTCCAGGTCTCGCGTAAGTCATCAAGATTCCGCGTGGGCCGGGCTGGCTCCACGTCGGCTGCCAGATCTCAATCGCGCCACTCGTAAAGGCAAACCCATTGAGCCCTCGCTCTTCCCAATTGCGATTCCGCGTTTGCAGGTAAACACGCGCGACGGCGTCGTAACGAGTGTTCTTAATCACATCTCGCTTCTGTGATGACAGCGCCGGCAGTTCCACAGCGCGCAAAGTTGAAAACGGAATCGTACAGAGCACGTTATCCGCCGTCATTGTTTGCTGCCGTCCGGCATTCAAAAAAACGACGCGCGCCTGCTTCTCATCCTGCTCGATCCGCACCACCGGCGAACCGTAGTGGATCTTGTTACCAAGCCGATCCGCGAAAGCCTTCGGAAGTAAATCAGTGCCGCCTTTGATCTTCTGCCAGCGTCCCGGATCTCCACCCAGCTCCCCACCGTAATTCCGCGTCATCGCATCCGTGAAGCCATCGATCGGAACTTCCTCGCGGCTACCACGATCGAACCGCAACGCGTGCAACCGGCTTGGATAAAAGGGCTCGAGCGGAAGCTCAAACTCCTTCACATACTTGTGCGTGAGATCGTGATTGTCAGGAATACGCGCCGCGCCCGCCTCCGCATAAAGCCCGTCGGAAAAAGGCTCGCGCAGCGTGTGCACGCGCCCGCCCGGACGCGTTCGCGCTTCGAGCACCGTCACGTCGTGACCGAGCTTCGTCAGCTCGTAAGCAGCAACAAGCCCGGCCATTCCAGCGCCCAAAACGAGCACCTTTTTAGCCGGGCCACTCAGTACGATCGTCCTAACCGCACCGGACAGTCGCGACTGATTCAGACCCGCAGCAGCAACTGCGATTGCGCTTCGCCTTAAAAATTGACGGCGACTAACTGCCAACTACTTATCGTCCTCTAACTCGTGAGTTATTCATCCGCGAATCTGTACGCGTCGGACGTGGCGCAGGTTGCGGATTTTCCTCCGGCGGTTTCGGCGGCATGTCGCTCTTCGAGAGACGCGGCAACATATCGTCGCGCATCGCGAGCTTGTAAACGGCCCACGCCACGACCATCGCATCCTTCTTCACGTCGTCTTCGAGAATTCGTTCATAAGTATCGAGGTTCGTATGCCACGTGTGCGTGCCGTACTCGATCGGATCCTGGCCCATGCCGATGCCCGGCAAGCCCGCCTGGTTGAACGATGTGTTATCGGAGCCGCCAAGTCGCCTGCTGCGCGATGCGGTTGCACCAACAATACCATCGTCTTTGAACGGCGCGAGAATCTCGCGCAGGATATTTGCCGCTTCGGGCGGTCCAAACACGCCCGCGCCACGCATGCGCCCGGTGCCCGAGTCGATATTGAAGTAACCGCCAAACTTTTCGTAACCGGGTTTCGGTTCTTCAAACGAGCCGAAGTGCTCCTTCACGTATGCCTGCGAGCCGAGCAGGCCCTGCTCTTCACCACTCCACAGCGCGACGCGAATCGTCCTTCGCGGCTTAACCCCGAGCGTCTTCAGAATGCGAGCGGCCTCCATCATGATCGTGCAACCAATCGCGTTGTCAGTTGCGCCTGTCGCTGCGTGCCAGGAGTCGAGGTGCCCACCGAGCATGATCACTTCGTCAGCTTTGTCAGTGCCACGAATCTCGCCGATCGTGTTATAGGAAATAACTCCTTCCGGATAAGTACGATTGACGATATTAAACTCGAGCACGACGTCCGTGCCGCCATCCAGAATGCGACTAATGCGGCCAAAGTCTTCATTGCTCATGACGACTGTCGGGACCACTTTGCTGACATCAAACGTTCGATTATTGAATGCGCGAATCTGCCGAAACTCACGACCCGCATCGTTGACGCGAACTAAAGCGCCGCTCTCTTTCAAAAACGTATCGAGCTGTTCGTCAACCTGGCGACCTGTCAACGGGCGCGGCGCGTTTGCTGCGGGCGTCGGAGTTGGCGATGGTGTTGGGAACGCGAATGGTCGTGCGTTTGGTCCATAACGTTGTTGTGCTTGTTCATCAGTCTGTCGCTTGGCCGGCGGATTAAAGTTAACCGCTATCGACGCGGGCTTGCCGACAAGTACGATCTTCCCACGCACCTTCGCTTTGAGATTGTTCAGGACGATCGTGAGTTGTTCCTGTGTTGGTCTCTCGGGCAACACCAGCTGGTAAGCCGACGCCTGCACCGTTCCTTTCGTGCTCGGTGTCCACGCCAGCACTTCGCAGACAAGCGGATCCTTAACTGGCGAGATCAAGTGCGCGGTCAGGCGCTCGTTCAACCAACCCGGATGCTTGAAGTCCCATGGCTCGAGGTGCGCATTCTCGAGTCCCCATGCGGTCATCTGTTTGACGGCCCACTCGGCCGCGGCTTTGTGGTTCGGCGAGCCAGTCAGTCGTGGACCATAAACATCTGTAAACATGTGCATGGTCTTCATGATTTGCGACCGTTCCATCGCTTCTTTGCGAATGCGGCTCAGCATATCGCCGCTGCCATTCTGAGCAGCTACGGACAGCGAAAGCAGCGCAACGATTAGGGCCAGGGCGACTACGCGACGATTCAGCATGTTGTGTCTCCGGGAGATCGGTTGGGTTGGATTACCAGCGCCCAAGATTATAGACTACATCCATACCGATCGGAGAATCATCCATGAGTGCAGGAATCAAACTAACCGAAACTGATACTTCTCAAAATCGTTCGTTGCCAAACTCGCGACGCGTTTACATCCACGGCGAACAGCCCGGCGTGCGCGTGCCGTTTCGCGAGATCGCGCAGAGCGAGACGCGTAATTTCGACGGCACGATGGTCGCTAATCCGCCGGTTCGTGTTTACGACACGAGCGGGCCGTGGGGCGATCCCGATCGTGAATGCAATGTCCGCGAAGGACTGCCGCAACTCAGGCGCGACTGGATCGTTGGTCGCGGCGATGTTGAAGAGTATGCAGGCCGTGAGACGCAGCCGATCGATGATGGTTATCTCACGTTCGACGCTGTCCAGCGTGCGCGTGTGAAAGACGTTGGCAAGTTGGAAGACTTTCCGGCCATGCGTCGCGGCGTGTTGCGTGCAAAGCCGGGAGCGTGTGTGACGCAGCTTCACTATGCGCGACGCGGCATCATCACGCCGGAGATGGAGTTCATCGCGATTCGGGAGAATCTCGGGCGCGAAGCTGCATTTGAGACAGGTGATGCGCCGCGCGATTCGTTGCTCCATCAACACAAAGGACAATCATTTGGTGCAGCGATACCGCAGTTTGTCACGCCTGAATTCGTGCGCTCAGAAGTCGCGCGCGGGCGTGCGATCATTCCGGCAAACATCAATCATCCTGAATCGGAGCCGATGATCATCGGTCGCAACTTCCTCGTTAAGATCAATGCAAACATCGGAAACTCCGCGGTCGCTTCATCGATCGAAGAAGAAGTCGACAAGATGCGGTGGTCCATTCGTTGTGGCTCTGACACGGTGATGGATCTGTCGACGGGGAAAAACATTCATGCCACGCGCGAGTGGATCATTCGCAACTCGCCAGTGCCGATCGGCACGGTGCCGATTTACCAGGCGCTCGAGAAGGTCGGCGGCAAAGCTGAAGACCTAACGTGGGAGATCTTTCGCGACACGCTCATCGAGCAGGCCGAGCAGGGTGTTGACTACTTCACGATCCACGCTGGTGTGCGTCTCGCTTACATCCCGCTAACAGCGCGAAGAACGACGGGAATCGTGAGTCGTGGCGGATCGATCATGGCGAAGTGGTGTTTGGCCCATCACGAAGAGAGTTTTCTCTACACGCGCTTTCGCGAGATCTGCGAGATCATGGCGGCTTACGACGTTTCGTTTTCTCTTGGTGACGGACTGCGGCCGGGATCGATTGCTGATGCGAATGACGAGGCACAGTTTGCTGAGCTGGAGACGCTCGGTGAGTTGACGAAGATCGCGTGGGAGCACGACTGTCAGGTGATGATCGAAGGGCCGGGACACGTGCCGATGCACTTGATCAAAGAGAACATGGACAAGCAGCTCGAGACGTGCGAGGAAGCGCCGTTCTACACGCTTGGTCCACTCACCACCGACATTGCGCCCGGGTACGATCACATCACGTCGGCGATTGGCGCCGCGATGATTGGCTGGTTTGGGACGGCGATGCTTTGCTACGTGACGCCGAAGGAGCATCTCGGATTGCCGAACAAGAAGGACGTGAAAGACGGCGTCATCTCTTACAAGCTGGCGGCGCATGCGGCGGACCTCGCGAAGGGGCATCCTGGCGCGCAGTATCGTGATAATGCGTTGTCGAAGGCGCGGTTTGAGTTTCGCTGGGAGGACCAGTTCAACTTATCGCTCGATCCTGAAGTCGCGCGTGAGTATCACGACGAAACCTTGCCACAGGAAGGCGCCAAGCTCGCGCACTTCTGCTCGATGTGCGGCCCACATTTTTGTTCGATGAAGATCACGCAGGAGGTGCGGGCGGGATTGAGTGAGAAGGCGGAGGAGTTTCGAACGTCTGGCGGAGAAATTTACAGAGCCAGTTAGACAGGATTACAGGATTTTCAAGATATTCATGATATCTTGTTAATCCTGTAAATCTTGAAATCCTGTAAAACGCCCCTTACCTCACGGAGGAGCAATGAACATCAACGACCTCACCTACAAAATTATTGGCAGCGCCTACAAAGTACACAATATTCTCGGCCCAGGTTTCCTCGAAAAGGTCTACGAGAACGCTCTAGCGATTGAGCTAAAGAAGCTGGGTATTCGTCCACGGCAGCAAGAGAAACTTCCTGTCTTGTATGAAGGAGAGCCGGTCGGGGTTTACTACCCGGACTTCTGGATCGAAAATCAATTAATCGTCGAAATCAAAGCAATTCTCACTCTTGCTCCCGAGCACGAGATGCAGCTCATACATTATCTCGCCGCCACCGGTATTGACGACGGTCTGCTCATAAACTTCGGCCCCAGCGTTCAAGTCAAACGCAAGTTTCGCCAACTAAAACCCTAAATCGACTTGCTAATTTGCATCGGTGTGCGAAAATACACATGGCAATATCGATCCAGGGAGAGATGGTATGAAGTTGAAGCCGGTTGATTCGGAAATGCTGGAGGCCGCAGGCTATGACCAGAAGTCGCACAGCCTATACGCTGCCTTCAGAACGGGTGAAACATACCGCTACAAAAACGTCCCCTCGTTTGTCTACGAACTCTTGATGAGCGCTGAGTCGAAGGGAAAATTCATGCACAAATACATCCTCGGCCGCTTCGATTACGAGCGAGTGATGGCCAGAAAATGATATGTTGAGACGCCTTTCAAATCGAAATCACCAGCGAGGCAAGGTATGCGTTTCCGTATCTCGGTTCTGCTCTTCATTCTGCTGTTCATTCCCCATTTAGCGCACGCACAGAAAAAGGTCGCAACCGGAACTCTCCCACCACCGCAGTTCACCGATCCACAACGCAAACAGAAGCTCGCTGCTGCATTCCCGGAGATCGAGAAACTCTTCAAGGCATTCATGGAACGCTCAAAAGCACCGGGCGCGGTGCTGGGTGTGATCATTGATGGCGAGCTCGTCTGGGTGAAAGCCGCGGGCGTGCGCGAGAAGATCAAGAACGCGCCCGTCACGAACGATACAGTCTTTCGCATCGCATCAATGACGAAGAGCTTCACTGCGATGTCGATACTCAAGCTGCGCGACGAAGGAAAGCTCTCGCTCGACGATCCGGTATCGAAATACATTCCCGAGCTCGCGAACCTCCCGTATCCCACGAGCGACTCGCAAGTGCTCACAATCCGTCACCTGATGACGCACTCCGAAGGCTTTCCCGAAGATAATCCGTGGGGTGACCGACAGCTGGCACAGAGCGACGATACGATGCGCACCTGGCTGCGCGGCGGCATCCCCTTTTCCACGTCGCCCGGTACAGCTTTCGAATATTCAAACTACGGTTTCGCAATTCTCGGTCAGATAGTCGCCAAAGCTTCGGGACGTCCGTACGCCGATTACGTACACGACAACATCCTCAAGCCGCTCGGCATGACCGCATCAACGTTCGAGATGTCATCAGTGCCAAAGGAGCACATCGCGCTCGGTTATCGTCGTGAAGACGATACTTACAAACCCGAGCCCATCCTCGCGCACGGCTCGTTCGGTGCGATGGGCGGACTCTGGACCACCGCGCCCGATCTCGCGCGCTACGTCGCGTTTCTGATGTCGGCCTTTCCGCCGCGCGATGAGGCTGAGCGTGGTCCAATCAAGCGCAGCAGCGCGCGCGAGATGCAGCAGGCTTGGCGTGCGCAACCTGCGAGTGCGTTTCGCGCGGCGGTCGATGCGCCGCTACAGATCGGCGTTTCAGCTTACGGGTATGGTCTTGGCGTTTCGCAGGATTGTCGCCTGGGTTATGTCGTGGGACATGGCGGCGGGCTTCCCGGTTATGGATCGCTGATGCGCTGGCTACCGGAATACGGCATCGGTCTGATCGGAATGAGTAATCAGACGTACCAGGGTTTCAATGGTCTCTTCAACGACATGATGACAGCGCTCTATCGCACGGGGGCGTTGCAGCCGCGCGTGGTCCAGCCATCGCCCGCCTTGCGCGCCGCGCAGGCTGACGTTTCGCAACTGATCATCAAGTGGAATGACAGTCTTGCTAATAAAATCGCTGCCGACAATCTGTTCCTCGACGATGCTGCGGACGTGCTCCAGAGTCGTTGGAAATCGCTGGCGGAACAGCACGGCACCTGCCGGCCCGCGACTTCGATCAAACCCGAGAACGCATTGCGTGGCGAATGGCGCATGATGTGTGATCGCGGCTGGCTCGACGTTTTCATCACGCTTGCGCCGACGATGCCGCCGAAAGTTCAGCTCATCGACATCAATCCCGTCATGCCGCCTAATGCAGAGATGATGAAGGTTGCTGAGACGATCTTGAAGCTATTTGTCGCGTGGGATGCGGGGACGATCAAAACGATTGCAGCGCCGGGATTGGATGTGGAGCGAATGCGGCGTCAGCTCAGTGCGGCTGCGGCATGGGGCAGTTGCAGGGTCGGTGAGCCGCTTAGCGGAAATGGCACACGCAACAGTGCGATCCGGCTCGTTTGTGATAATGGACCAATCGCCGCACGTATCGGATTGGATGCGAATCATAAGCTAACGAACTTAGATTTAGTCCCACTCCGCGAGCAACGGTGTGTTCCTTAACCGGGGATTTACACGGATTGAAAACGCGGATTTAGACGATACCGGCTTTGCGTTGCATCTCGCGCAAAGTCTCGGGGATGAAGGATGTGATCTGGTAAGTTTCCTGGCGACCGTCGGCGTAGGTCTGGTAGAGATTGAAATCAGGCAGCGATAAACAACTCAGCGGCGACTGATGGTTGTAACCCGTATCGAGTCCGACGGCGCTGTGAGAAATATAAATACCATGACGCCCGAGCCGCCCTCGCAAAGGCAACAGCGGCGTCGGTGTGTGTCCAAACACGCAAGGCTTGCCGCGGTAGTTCTTGTAAAAATCCATGTCGCGCATCCACAGCAACGACATCGGCGTACTCTCACGCGGATGCTTGCCCTCATCGAGCCCCGCATGCACGTAAATCGCAAACTCGTCTTCGTAGTAAAAAGGCAGCTTCTCCATGAACGCGAGATGCTCCGCGGGAAACGTGCGCTCAAACAACGCGCGCATCTCCTCGAGATCCTTTTCACTATCGACTCTGACCGGCTGGCCCGTGTACTGCTCAAACGTGCGCTCACCACCAACCACCGGCTGAAGCCATAGGTTGCTGCGACCCTCAAGAAAATCCATCAACATCTGTTCATGATTGCCGCGCAGGCAGATAACTCGCTCCGGATTTTCCTGCGTGAGTTTGAGTATGTGCGACACGCAGCCCGGCGCATCGGCGCCACGGTCGATCAAGTCGCCCAAAAAAACTAGCGTGTCGTTCTCCGGATCGCGCGGCAGCATATCGAGCAGGTTGAGGAGCTGCGCGCAACGGCCATGTATGTCACCAACAACGAATGTTCTCATTCAGACTGGTCCCCGGGTTGCTCGCGGTTGCTCTTGCTGCGGCTCATCAACTCAACGAAACGTGGATCCTCGTGCATGTCGGTCCAGTTTGGATCTGATTCAAACCACTTGTAGTTCTCATTGCCAAGACCGATCGCGGTCTCCAGCCATCGCAGCGCTTCCACCTGGCGGCCCTGCAAGAGGTAAGCAGACGCGAGCCAGTAAGAAATATCGTAATCGGCCTCGGCAACCTGCCTGACCTTCGGCGTCAGTTGCTCGTTTGCCTTGGTGTGTTGACCCTGCGAGCTCAGCGCGATCGCGAGAATCGGTCGCACGCCGTCGATCTGCGGATGTCGCTGCAACACCTGCTGAAGAATCTTGATCGCTTCTTCAATCTCGCCTTTGTAGTAAAGAACGCGCGCGCGGAACACTTTAATCAGCGGATGTTCGGGCTCGATCGCTTCGCCCTGATCGAGCTCACGCATCGCTTCTTCGTAATCCCGCTGGTACATGAAGATGCGTGCGCGATTGTAACTTGCGAGCACACGCTCACCGGGATTCAGCCGCACCATACGATCGAAACTGCGCAACGCCTTTTCATATTCACCGTCGAGCCGCGCGACCACGCCGCGCACAAAATGCACGCCCGGATCGTTCGGATACTCGTCACGCAACGCAACGACCGCCTCACGCGCTTTTGGCTTTTGCCCACCGGTGAGATAGATAAACACCATGTGCATCCGCGCTTCGAGGAGGCGCGGATCGAGCGTCAGAGCTTTCCGAAATGCGTTCTTCGCTTTGTCGTGATCCCCAGCCTGGCCGAGACCTTTCAAGACGCGATTGACGTAGCAACTTCCGAGCGCGGAGTAAGCGAGCGCGAAGTTCGGATCGATCTCGATAGCACGGCGGAAGTGTTCGATCGCGGAATCGAGATGTTCACGCTCGATCGTGTGATAGATAAATGACGCGAGGCAGTCGCGGCCACGCAGGTATTCTTCGGACGCCGCCGCGTCGGCAGTTGTCTTTCGCGCCAGCTCGACTTTCTCGTCCGGACGCAACTCGAGTCGCAGTCCTTCAACAATTCGGTGGACGATCATGTCCTGCACGCCGATGATGTCGCTGGCATCTGCGTCGATCCGCTCGCTCCAGAGAATCTCACTCGTACGCACGTCCAGTAGTTGCGCCGTGACGCGCAGACGATCACCCGCGCGGAGGAACGTCGCGGTCAGAATCGCGTCGACTGCAAGCTCGCGACCAGCCTCGGCAGCATCGACAGTCTTGTTCTGATACTTAACGATTACCGACGACGGCCGCACGACCAGCGATCGCACACGCGCCAGCTCCGTAATCACCGCATCGGCAAGCGAGAACTGGTAGAAATCGATTTCGCGATCGTTACCAACGTTCTTGAACGGCAGAATCGCTACACTCTTTCGCTCACGATCGCCGAGACTCGTCAGCGGATTTGTTTGCGCATCACCACTACGTCCACTCGACCGCCCACCGGACGGACTCTCACCACTCTTGCTGCCGGTCAACCAGCGCAGTGCGCGCGTCACCGGACTCGCTTGCTTGAGATGTTTCGGCGCAACCGGCGTCGTGCTTTCATCCATGCCGGGCAGTGAGTCGGTGCCGAGCTCGCGGATGATCTCGCGAAGATCGTTAGCGAAGTGCGAAATCTTTTGGTAACGATTGCGCGGATCCTTCGCGAGTGCTTTGTCGAGCACGGCCTGCAGCTTCGCAGGCACGCGGCCCGGTCGCATCTTCGACAACGGCGCGGGCTCGTCGTTCAAAACCGCATGACGCACTTCGACCGCCGTTTGACCCTGGAAAGGCCACGTGCCGGTCAGCATCTCGTAAAGCAAAACACCGGTGGAAAAAATATCAGCTCGTGAATCGACACGATCGCCACGTGCCTGCTCGGGCGCCGCATACGTCGCCGTGCCGTACGGAACACCGACTTCAGTGATCTCCGTGTGATGAATTCCAGACGTGCGCGCTGTTTCTTCGTCGAGGAGTTTTGCGAGTCCGAAGTCGAGAACTTTAACCTGACCACTCGGCGTCACCATCACATTGCCGGCTTTAATGTCGCGATGGACGATGCCGCGCGCATGTGCGGCAGCAAGCGCGTCGGCTGTTTGCAACGCGATCGACAAGGCACTCTCGAGCGATAACGGACGCCCATTCACGAGCTGCCTCACGTTTCGCCCTTCGATGTACTGCATGGCGATGAAGTGAATGCCGTTGATCTCGTTGAGGTCGAAAATGGTGCAGATGTTTGGGTGATCGAGGGCGGAAGCGAGACGCGCTTCGCGTTCAAAACGCTTGAGATTGGCTTCGCGTGCGGTCAGCTCGGCGGGCAGGACTTTGATGACGAGCGTACGGCCGAGCTTTGAATCGACGGCTTTATAGACGGTGCCCTGTCCGCCCTCACCGAGCTTCTCGAGGATCTTGTAATTCCCTAAAGTCGAGCCGATCATTTTACGCGTGAGATTGGGCGTCTCCTTGGAGTGCGGCGGCTTGACGCCGCTTTGGTCTCGATCAAGCGCGACCGATTAACAAAGCGGCGTCAAGCCGCCGCACTCCAAGGAGACGCCCAATACTCAATACTACACTATTCCGTTACGCCCATCTGCCAGAGCATAAACGCGTAGTCAAACGCCGTCTCACGCAGCGCATCGTAACGCCCGGACGCGCCGCCGTGTCCAGCGCCGAAGTTAACTTTCAACAACAGCGGATTGTGATCAGTCTTCATCGTGCGCAGCTTCGCGACGAGTTTGGCGCCTTCCCAGTACGGCACCTGACTGTCGTTCAACGATACCTTGACGAGCATCGCCGGATAATCCTTCTTCGCGATGTTATCGTAAGGCGAATACGTTTTCATATACTCGAACGCGGCCTTCTCGTTGGGATTGCCCCACTCGATGTACTCACTCGTCGTCAGCGGCAGGCTCGCATCGAGCATCGTGTTCAGCACGTCGACGAACGGCACCTGCGACACGACTGCTTTAAACAAATCCGGTCGCATGTTCGATACGGCACCCACCAGCAATCCGCCAGCACTGCCGCCCTGAATCACAAGCCGATCCTTCGACGTGTACTTATTCCTGATGAGCGCTTCCGCACAGGCGATGAAATCGGTGAACGTATTCATCTTATTCATCATCCTGCCGGCCTGGCGCCACTCTTCGCCGAGCTCGCTGCCGCCGCGAATGTGCCCGATCACGAAGATCACGCCGCGATCAAGAAGGGCCAGGCGAGACGACGAGAACGTCGGCGGAATCGAATAGCCGTATGAGCCATAGCCGTAAAGCAGCAGAGGCGCGCTGCCATCCATCTTCACGCCTTTTCGGTAGACCATCGACATCGGAATCTTCGTTCCGTCTGATGCGGTGGCAAACACGCGCTCGGATTGATAGTTTTTTCGGTCGAAACCGCCGGGCACTTCCATCTGCTTCAACAACGTCGATTTACCGGTGTTCATGTCGTAGTCAAACACCGAATCCGGCGTGACGAGAGATTCGTAGTTGTAACGGACAACACTCGTGTTGTATTCGCGATTCGTACCGATCTCGGCAGCATAAACCGGTTCGGGGAAAGTGATGCGATTCCGTTTGTTCGTCTTGAAGTTGAGGACTTCGAGTTGCTGCAACCCGCCTTCCCACTCCGAGAGCACAGCGTGATCCGCAAAAAGACTGATCGCCTCGATCTTCACGGCTGGGTTATGCGCGACAAACTCTTTCCAGTTCTTCTCGGAAGGATCGTTCACCGGCGCGGTGACGACGCGGAAATTCTTCGCGCCTTTGTTCGTGCGGATATAGAAAAGGTTGTTGCGGTAATCGACGTCGTACTCGTGCTCCGGCGTTCGTGGGATGATCACTTTGAACGTTCCATTCGGATCGTCCGCACGAAGATAGCGCGACTCATTCGACGTTTTGCTGAAGCCCTGCAGGAAGATCACTGCTTTGTCGCGTGAGCGGTAAACGCCGATGTCAAACAACTCGTCCTTTTCATCGTAAACAAGGTCCATCTTGTCAGTGCCGAGCACGTGACGGAAAAACTTGTCGCTTCGCTTTGTAACCGGATCTTCGGTGACATAGAAGAAAGTTTTATTGTCATTGGCCCAGGCTAAACTAGTAACCCGCTCGATTCGTTCTGGCAAAAGCTCGCCCGTGCGCAGATCTTTGACGTGCACGACATATTGTCGATAGCCGGTGTTGTCAGTGCTGTACGCGAGCAGGTTTCCATCGTCGCTGGGTATGAAGAGGCCAATACTCATAAACTTCTGGCCCTGCGCCAGCTCGTTTACATCGAGCACGATCTCTTCGGGCGCTTCGAGACTGCCCTTCTTGCGACAGAAGATTGGATACTGTTTACCTTCTTCAGTGCGCGTGTAGTAGAAATGATTTCCCGAGCGGTAAGGCACGTTGGTGTCAGTCTGTTTGATGTGACCGAGCATCTCCTTGTAGAGCTTCTCCTGTAGTGCCTCGGTTGGTTTCATCACTGTCTGTGTGTAAGCATCTTCCGCTTGCAGGTGCGCCAACACCGCCGGGTTCGTTTTTTCGCGCAGCCAGAAGTAGTCGTCGACTAACGTCGTGCCGTGAATGTTCGTAGTTTTTGTTTTCTTCTCTGCCATAGGTGGTTGAGGCGCGCTTGCTCCTCCATTTGACTGTGCTATGACGCTATTGTTTGGGAGAACGGCTGGAACAAAGAGCAGCAGCAGAAATAGCCAACCGGATTGGTTTCGCATAGAGCACCTTCTTCATAAAACACGCAATTTATGTTCAGGGGAGACCGCTTCTTCGCTAAACAGCCGGCGCACGGCCGGCTAATCGTGAACGGTTCAACCGCGCGGCGGGTCGCCCCAGCCCGATCCGACATACTTGCCATCTTTTACGATGCAGGGCACCGTCGGATCATTATTCGAATACGAGAACATCTCGGCGCGCCGCGCTTTGTCGTTCTGGGCGTCGTAGTCGATGAAAGGAATGCCTTTGGAGTTGTAGTAATCACGAGCCTGCTGACAGTAAGGACATCCCGGTTTCGTATAGATGACTAAGGCCAATTGTTAACCCCCGCAGTTGATTATGTACAAATTTGAGCAGGGAGCGATTATACTGCCGCTGCCTATGGCTGAACAAAGCGGCAGCTTTGACGCGAGTGTATCGGATCTGCTCGATCCTTACGAGAAGCTTATTACTCTCGAAATCATGGGCAGCGAGGTCAGTGTTCCCGAGAAAAACCGGCTGCTGCGCTGCTTTCAATACCTCTCCATCAACACCATTTCCTACGGCGACTTCTGCTGGAACGGTGAATGCACGAATTGCCAGGTCTGGTATCACATGAAAGGGCAGAACGACGAGTGCGACCGGCCGGCGCTCTCGTGTCGTTTGGAGTGCGAAGAGGGAATGGTGATCACAAAGCTCAGCCGGTTCATCGAGCTCGAAGGCATTACTAAGTAAATTTTTGTGCCTTTTGTGGCTAATATTTCGGTACGCTCGGATCGACTTCATCCGACCACCTCAGGATCCCACCCTTAAGATTTATCAGTTTTCCCTGAAATCCTGAGTGCTTGAGCGCTTCGATCGCTCGGGCGCTGCGTCCACCCATCTTGCAATGCACGACCGTCTCGCGGCTCGGATCGATCTCGTTCATGCGATTCAGTATTTGCCCTACCGGTATGTGAATTGAGTTCGGCAGGCGGCCGATTGCGACTTCGTTGTCCTCGCGCACGTCGACGATCTGTATGTCGTCGCCGTTGTCGAGGCGTTGTTTGAGTTCAGTTGGCGTTATCTCTTCCATATTGTTCTTCCGTTAGTTGGTTTACACTAAAGCCATGAGATTCGAGTTTTACACAGAAGCCCTCGAAAACGTTCCCAAGCTGTCGGTCGATGGCACGGTCGACAACAGCATTCACTTCTCGCATTGGGAAGGAAATAGTACCCCAACCGAGGTGAAGGCGGATACTTCGACTGAGATCGCGCTCAATCTCGTCGCTTCACCGAATCGCGCCGCGCTGACTCAAGGCATCGAGCTCGTCACGAACAACCACTTCGATACGGACGGCGTTCTTTCGTGCTGGACTGTCCTGACTGGCGAGCGCGCGCTCGCTTATCGCGACTTGCTGATCTCCGCCGCTGAGGCTGGAGATTTTTCCGAGTATTCGAGCGACGACGGTGTTCGTGTGAGTATCGCGATACAGGGTTCGGATCAGGCGAGTCCGAATAACGACGACGGCTCGCCACTGGCGCGGCTCCTCGCGGATGAAGAGGTTGATGACGATGCGCGTGCTTATGATCTGGTGCTGCCCAAAGTCGAGCACCTGCTGACACATATCAATGAGTACGAATCGCTGTGGCGTGACGGATGGGAGAAAGTTGTCGCTGCGATTGAGAGCTTTGAAAAGGGTGGGTCGACCGTCGTTGAGCATTCAGACATCTCAGTAGTCACGCTCGCGCCGGAGTTGTTTGACGGCGCGGGTTTCAGTCCGACCAGGCACTCAGCGCCTTACACCGCGATCTCGAAATTCGCCAAAGGTGAGTTGTTTCTAATCGCGATTCCCAACGACTCAGGTTGGTTTTATCGCATTGATTATCCGTACTACTCGTGGGCTGAGACTGTTGTGCGTCCGCACATTGCGCGACGAGATCTTGGGCCGGCGTTGCTGTTGCTCAATGAACGCGAAGGTAATCGAGACGGACGTTGGCAAGCCGACAATCGTGAGATGACGTCGGCAGTGAAGTTTCTCGACAGCGCCGGAATGTTAGCGGCGTCGCGTTTACGGCCTGACGAAGTAGCGGACGTTTTGCAGCAGTCGTCGTCGCTGGCGGCAGTTTCGTAAACGCGATGCACGACGTAATCATCATCGGCGCCGGACCAGCGGGACTCTCGACTGCTTTCTGGTGCGATGAGTTGGGACTCGACACGCTTGTGCTCGAACAAGCCGAAGAGGTCGGCGGACAGCTTCATCGCGTCTACAATCCAATCTACAACTATCTCGGACTCAAAGCTCACAACGGCGCGGAGTTGCTCGAACGCTTCGCGGCGGATCTCGACAGCGCCGAGTTTGATCTGTGGACACAAACAAACATCACGTCAGTTGATTTGAAGGCAAAGCGTGTTTCGTTAGCGAGTGGTGAAGAGCTACAGTCGATCGCGATCGTGATCGCAACGGGTGTGCGGCCGAGAGAGTTGGGCGTGCCGGGCGAGAAGGAATTCGTCGGGAAGGGGATGATAGAATCCGGTACCCGCGATCGAGAGCTCTTTGCCGGCCACGATGTTTGTGTTGTTGGCGGTGGCGATGCAGCGGTTGAGAATGCATTGTTGCTATCGCATGTTTGTCCGACAGTTACGCTCGTCCATCGCGGCAAGAAGCTGCGCGCGCGAAGCGAGTTCACCGAACAGCTTCAAGCAATGCACTGCATCACGGTTTTCACGGAATCTGTGCTGACGCGTATCATCGGCGACGATCACGTTGAAGCAGTTGAGATCCAGCGCAAGCAGGGCTTGAAGCCGTTTCAGTTAGCTGTGCGCGGCGTATTGATCCGGATCGGGGTTGAGCCGAATACCGGGTTGTTTCGCGAACAATTGGAAACAGACGAAGGCGGCTACGTCGTGGTGAACAGCCGCCAGGAAACAAACGTGCCGATGGTCTTCGCTGCGGGCGATGTTTCGAATCCAGTTGCGCCGACGATCAGCGGCGCCACCGGTGCGGGCGCAACGGTGGCAAAGGTAATCGCCAGTCGACTTAGTACGAAATGACTGCCTATCTCGATGCTCACGTGGCGGCATACCCGATCGAGTACATTGCTGGAATCGATCTTTACAACGCGGGCGAGTTTCATGCGGCGCACGACGCGTGGGAAGAGCGTTGGATGGGCGAAGTTGGACCAAAGGAAAAGCTGTTTCTGCAGGCGATGATCCAGTCGGCGGTCGCGTTTCATCATCTGGATATCGGGCGACCGGGCGCGGCGCGTCAGATGTACCTGCGAGCGAAAGAGAAGTTTGCGCGACTGGGCGTGAGTGTTTTTATGTCGCTTGATCTGGAGGAGTACCAGTCACAACTCGATTGCGCATTGTCGTGGTTATTGAATGGCGACCCGCGCGAGTTACCGCGCCCACAGATCACACCACCAAAGATCCGTTTGCTGGCGACTATCGATGACTTCGACTAATGTTCATCTTGTAAAATCTTGTTCTAAGACTGTCCATGAACTTTTCACGATTGATTCTATTAGCCTGCTGGTTCGGCGCAGCCCTCTTCTTTGGCGCCGTCGTCGCACCCGCCGCCTTCGGCGTCCTGCGTTCATTCGGTCTCTCAAACGCAAACGAGATCGCCGGCAGCATCGTGACGCGCTCACTCTCGGTAATCAACATCGCCGGCTTTCTAATCTCTTTTTTACTTCTCATAACTTTAATCATCAGACGTCATTCGTCTAGCCGCCTGAGCTTCATCATCGAATGCATTTGTCTCGGCATCATTGCCTTAACGACCGCCGTGGGCCATTGGGTAATCGCGGCGCGAATGCGTGCGTTGCGCGCGGCGATGGTCGTGCCGATCGATCAGATCGCGGCTGACGACGCGCGTCGCATCGCTTTCAACAACCTGCACGGTTATTCGGTGAACGCGCTCGGTCTTGCTATGATTGCTGCGCTGGTGGCGATGGTCCTGATGTCTCGGAGCCTGCGCAACTAAATTTCAGATGGGTGAAGCTGGTGGAAATTATTGAAAATATTGATGGTTGGCGTAGGCGTTTCGATGGTTGGCGGCCGGGCCCCGGCGATGAGATCGGGTCTGATTATCCTTTCGTAAGAAACCGCCGCGCGCCGTTCACGCCCGCTCGCCGCGCCCTGCCGATGCTGAATCTCGCGCTTATCTCGTCCGCGGGCGCGTACATCGACGGCACGCCTTCATTTGACACCGGCTCAACAAGCGGCGACACGAGTTTTAGAGAGATTCCGATCGAAGTTGAAGAGTCAGACCTGCGCTTCGCCGCACGCGGTTACGATGCGACGGCTGTGCGCGAAGACATGAACTCCGAGGTGCCGGTTGAGCGTCTGCTCGAGTTTGAGCAGAACGGAATCATCGGCCAATTGAATCCCGTGTTCTGGAGCTTTTGCGGTTACATTCCTGATGCCGGAAAGCTTGTTGATGATCTCGTACCGAAGCTCGTCGAGCGAGTGCGGCGTTATGAAGTGCAGGCAGCGTTGTTAGTCCCAGCTTCTGTTTTGTGTCATCAGTCGATTGGTCTCGTGGCGCGCGCAGTCGAGCTGGCCGGGATTCCGACGATGACGCTCGCAGTCGTGAAAGAGGTAGTTGAATCAGTGCGCCCGCCGCGTGTCGCGTTCTACGATGGAAACCCCGGAACGGTCAGCGGGCTGCCAAAGTTTCCCGAGCACCAGCGACGCATACTTGACGAAGCATTGCGCCTGATTGAGCCGATGGACCAGGCCGGCACACGCAAACTCGTAGTGGCATTGCAAACCGCCGTCGAGAAGTCACGCGGCGAGCGATAAACGAAAACATTTGATGTCTCTCAAAAAGCGCTTCGGACTGGTCATTCTCCTAATCATCGTTGTCGCGCTTGCATACCTTCTTCTGGCGCCTGTGCCGATCGCGCCTGCGGCGTGGACTCCTGCTGCTAATCCGGGCCTGACTGGCCAGTATGCGCAGAACACACGTCTCTCTTCTGTTCAAAAGCTTCCACTCGGAGACGGGCACAAGCCTGAAGACGTTGCACTCGATGCTGACGGGAAGATCTACGCAGGTTTTGAAGACGGCCGCATCATGGTCTTGCAACCCGATGGCACGCAGCCGCGTGTCTTTGCCGAGACGCATGGTCGTCCACTCGGATTGGTCTTCGATCGTGAAGGAAATCTGATCGTAGCCGATGCGATCAAAGGGTTGTTATCGATTAACAAAGCAGGTGAGATAAAACTGCTGGCGGATGAAGCAGACGGCGTGAAGTTTAGCTGTCTGAACGACCTCGACATCGGCGGTGACGGCACGATCTACTTTACGGAAGCTTCAAACAAGTTTCCGATGTCGCAGTTTACGAATGACTTGCTCGAGCACCAGCCACACGGACGTTTGCTGGCGCTCGATCCGCAGTCACGCCGCCCGCGCACCCTCTTGCGAAATATCTACTTCGCCAACGGTGTCGCTGTGAGTCCGGACCAGACGTTTGTGCTGGTGGCGGAGACTGGTGAATATCGTATTCGCCGCGTTTGGCTGAAGGAGCCGAAGATGGGCCAAAACGACGTCTTCATTGATAACCTTCCGGGTTTTCCTGACGGCATCTCCTCGAACGGCCGCGATCGCTTCTGGGTCGCACTCGTAACGCCGCGCCAGGCCATGTTTGATCGAGTGCTGCTTCCTTACCCGACGATGCGGAAGATGGTCGCGCGCCTTCCCAAATTCATGCAGCCCGCCCCCAAGCGCTACTCCTTCGTCCTCGGCCTGGATCCGCAGGGCCGCGTCGTCGAAAACCTCCAGAACGGCTCCCCCGACTGCTTCGCCGAAATCTCCAACGTCGTCGAACGCAACGGCACCCTCTACTTCGGCAGCATCGGCGAAGACACGGTGGGCCGCTTTCCGTTGAGGTAAACAGTCTGTCCATCGCTATCTCTTCTGCCACATGCATTCCGTCAATTTTTCGATCGGTTTAGATTGGGGTATGGCCGCGAGTGGCTGATTGAGCCTAAAGACCTTGAAGCCGTGAAAGATCGTAAGTAGGACGACCGCGTAAGGCGCGCAAAAGTGCCAAACGGTAAAGTCGAGGCCGATCTTGCCTTGCCGACCGCTCACGTGACGGTGTTTCACGGCCGACACAAGGCGAACAATAGTATCCACAAAACGCAAAATCCCTTGACTTTGGGCCATATTAAGTGTAATAGACTCGGCTTTGTTACTACGTGGTTGGACTCGTCGTTGCTAACGGCGAGTAGCGCATGGTAATCTTTCTGGACGGGTCCGAGCGACCCTCCGTTTAAGATTGCTCTTGCCTACAGGTCTGGGGTAGGTTCTGATTCAGTCTCCCTTGGCCCTCGCTCACAACCTAAAGGTGCCAAATTTGACACATTCTCGCTAGGTAATCCTGCAACAAATGACCTATACTTTCACGTATACGGAAAGTTGCTGGTATTTGCCGTTTAAGTGCCTCAGGCAACGTCAAGGTCGCCTGTCGCACCTATTGGTGTCTGCGGAAAAGGAAGTAACGAAACCGCATGGCCACTAAAAACGGCCCAAAAAGAAGGAGGCAAAGCGCGAAAAGACGTAGCTTTGCGCGATCGGGGAGCGTTATGCGACAACCCACCATCATGGAAGATTCTGCGTCTTTCGTTGTGCCTGCGCGGCATCACGAGCCTGCGCGCACGAAAGAAGAGCGTGAGCATATCTCAACACCAACGGAGCGGGAAACTCACACAGGATGGTCATCAGCTATATTGACGACCGGGGGAGCCACTACCGGCGGAGCGTTCCTCGGCGGAATAATCGCTGGTCCAGTGGGGGCTCTCGGAGGAACCGTCGTCGGCCTTGGCGTCGGATTACTGATCCAGAGATCCCAAAGTAAGTCGTAGTCAAATTTAACTCAAAGTCTACGGTACGGATGATAGCCTCAGAGAGCCCTATCAACTGGGCAGCCGGTATTGCGTTTGGCCTAGTTTTCATCATCGTCATAATAAAAAGGGTAGCCAAACTCGGCTCGCTGGAGCGCCAGCTCGGCCCTGCATTTGGAGCGGGCCTTGCCGGTGCGGCTGTTGTCAAAGCCTCCTACCCGTTGTACTTGTTTGTGGTTTACAGGTCAATAGAGGGAGTAGACGACTTATGGCTATACGTTTACGGCGGAAGCCTCGCAGCGTTTTTCCTCGGACTGGATCTAATCCATAAAGCCCTAAAGACCAACCCGTCCCCCACTCAATAATCAGCGTCACACCGTCACGCACAAAAAACGCCGTCCAATCAGGACGATTGCGCAAAGCCACCAAAGCGCCAAAGCGGTGAGTAGATATACAAGTGCGTAGAGCAGTAACAATCGTGGGTCTGACCCCAAACTCGCACCCTTGACGCAAAACATGCGAGAAATTACGGGTTTTGAGGCAAAGCCCACGCATGGGAGAGTGGGGGTGTGAAAATGCTGAGGGATTTGTCCGTGTTTGGGACGTGGGTAGGAGGTATCCAGGAATAGGCCCGCACGTCGAGCACAAGATGGGCAATCAGTTCTCCGCTAAGTCTCACAAATAAACACCTTCCAGTAGAAATCCGGTCGCTCCAAAATCACGGCACGGCGGTTGTAAAGGAGATCTGCGTCGGATCGCAGTGGGAGTTAGTCCGACGCGGCAAACCCCTTTCTCTTTGGAGCAGAATGACGACGATGATTAATTTGTTATCGGCAGAGACTGCCGTGCCTCAGAACGTCTACAAGACGACAGAGCTTGTAGGAAACCTCATGCATAAGCTCTCCCCGGAACTCATCAACACGATCAGTGCTCTCGGGGTGAACCAACGATATTCAGTTCTCAAGAACTATCCGGAGTTTCTATGCGGCGAAGCGAAAGCAGCCACCAGCTCCACTACGGACTTGGGCGTGGCTGCGACCGAGCGTTGCATTGACAAGTGGGGAGGTGACCCGAAGCGAATCGGGCTGCTCGTCGCGGCAACTAACACTCCTGACCAGATGTTGCCGTGTTTGGCGTCCGAGATCATGGGGAGAACGCATGGCCTTCTCTCCAGGTCGTTGCGAACCGTCAACATGCAGGCCCAGGGCTGCTCGGTGCTGCTGAAGTCAATCGAAGTGGCGCAGTGGTACCTGGCAGCGAATCCCGGCAAGCTCGCAATCGTTGTGATGTCGGAAGCGCATACGCCGTATGTTGCACCGCTGCTGCGCCAAGAGTATTCCGGCTATCGCGAAATTATTAGACGGCGTAAAGAGGGACGAATCGATCCCGAACAATTCGAGCTACAGAGATTGGACACTACTTTCGTAATCCAATCGATGCTTTTTGGTGATGGCGCCGTGGCCTTGCTCGTTGGCAGTGAAGAAGGAAAACCCGCGTTTGGACCAATTTCACATCTGACCAACGATGATCCGACCGACATGCACCTGCTCACGATGGTCAACAACAGCTCACACGAGTATCTAAAGGGGCGCCCGCAGTATTACATGCAGCCCAGCGTTCCAAACCGCGGCGCGCATTACGCAGTGACGACCGTCAAGAATGTGCTGAAAGATCCGGCGTCGCCTGTATCAGATCTGGCACAGGTTGACGACTGTCTCATCCACACCGGTAGTAAGAAGATTCTCGATGGGGTTTGTTCGCAACTCGATCTCGAGCCGGAATCAGCGAAAGTAAACGGCTCGTACAAGGTGCTGGATCGCTTCGGCAATCTTTCGAGCGCGTCGACCGGGTTTATGCTGGCGGCGAAGAATGAGTGGTTAGGACCGACGATGGTGGTGGGTTTCGGAGTGGGATTTACTGCGAGTGCGGGGATAATGAATTTTAATTAGTCGGATGGCGCGTTAAGCGGGAAACCGTTAGACAGGATTGCAGGATTGACAAGATTTACAGGATAGCCTGGAGTTCACGGTCTCTGGTGAGGGTTGCAAGTGTTGAGCAGACCTGTGCAAAGTCGAAGGGTTTGCCGATGATGGCGTCCACGAGATCTTCCTCACCTGACGGTGGCGCCGTTGTTGGACCATAGCCGGTCACGAGTACAATCCTCACGTTGCGCCAGCCTTTGCGAATCAATCGCGCTGTTTCCCAGCCATCCATTTCCGGCATCGCGAGGTCCGTAAACACGAAATCAAAATCGGCCGCGCGCATTTTGTCGACTGCCTCCGGGCCGCTTCCCGCCAGCTCGACGCGATGCCTGATCGCCACGAGCATTTCTGCGAGCGTCTCTCGCACCGGTTTCTCATCATCGACAACAAGTATTTTCAAACTACGCGCATCACTAAACGCCGGCGCCGACTCTTCCGACGATGACTTCGCCGCGATTGCAGGCAAATCGATCGTAAAGTTCGTCCCGCTACCAACCTCAGACACGACGCTGATCGATCCCGAATGACGTTCGATAATGCTGTAACTGACTGACAGGCCAAGCCCGGTACCGTGTGCACCCTTCGTCGAGAAGAACGGCTCGAAGATCTTCTGCTTCACGTCCTCCGCCATTCCCATCCCGTTGTCACTGAAGTGCAATTGCAGCCGATCGTCCTTACGGCGTCCGGTAATCACGAGGCGCCCGCCGCGCGGCATCGCATCGACCGCATTCACGATCATGTTCACAAACACTTCGCGCAGCTCTGACGCGCTGCCATACGTGTACTGCTCTTTCTCAGCATTGAGTTTGACTTCGTACTCGAGCCCGCGCACGCGCGCTTCGTTCTCCCAGCGCGTGCGTGTGATTTCGACCGCATCGTTGAGCAGGCTGGAAACATCAACCAGCTCAAACTCCTTCACTGCCGACTTGCGTGCGAAGGTCTGGATGCGACGCACCGTAGCCGCAGCATCTTCAGCAGCCGTTTGAATGATGTCGAGATTACGGACTAGCGCCGGATCGTTGATCTGTCGTCGCAGCAACTGCGCGCGTCCGAGAATCGCAGCAAGCGAGTTGTTGAAGTCGTGGGCCACACCCGACGCGAGTTGGCCCAGGGCTCGCAGCTTATCAGCTCGTGCAGCACGCTCGCGTTCTTCCTTCTGCTCGGTGATGTCGCGTGCGATGCCCAGCACGCCGGTCGTGCGGCCTTCAACCACGAGCGGTGAATTATCGACACGTGCGTATCGCAGTTGGCCGTCATGAGAGAAGTAGCGCATCTCGTAAGTCTGTGCGACACCCTGCAACGCCGCGTCGAGCTTTTCACGCACCAAATCGCGATCGCCTTCATAAACCATGCTCAGCAGCGGCCGGCCGATGAAGTTGCTGCGTTGGAAGCCAAGACCTTTCAACGTCGCCGTGTTGCACCACTTGAAATTTCCATCTGTATCGACTGCATAGATCGACTCGCGCGCGCTCTCGAGAATGTTCGTCAGCAGCGACTGGTTCTCGCGCGCGACTGCCTGTACCTTGCGCAACTCGGAAAGATCGCGCGCCGTACACACGACAGCGATCGCGTGATTGTTCTCATCCAACACCGGCTCGACTGAAACCAGCAGCGGACGATTCAGACGGCTCGGCGTGATCTCGATCGTCACACTGCGTCCGGTCTCGAGTGCGTTTTCAACTACACACGTCTCGTCTTCTTCGCTGGTCCGAAGTATGTCGCAACACTTACGACCGAGCAGCAAGCGCGGGTGAACAGCCTCCATCGTAGCGCCCGCGCGGTTCACACGTTTCAATTCCCCCGCGCGGTCGAAGATGAAAATGCCGTCAGACATCGCGTCGAAAGTCGTTTCCCATTCGGTCTTCCCACGCGCCACCATCTCGAACAACTCAGCCTGCGCGATACCGATGGACAGTCGCTCCGCGAGTGCCTGGACCAGCGTCAGCTCATCTTCCGTCCAGAGGCGTCGGCGATCTGTCTGATGGATTGAGAGAATGCCGCGAAACTGTCCTTTTACGATCAACGGATAGTTGATTGCTGACTGGATCTCGAGTCGTTGCGCCTGGGCGCGAACGTAATCGCGCAGCTTTGCCGACGAATCTTCATAGTCCAGAGCGTCGTCGATAATGAGCGGCTCGTTCGAGCTCGAGAGCTTGCGCGCGATGGGATGATCGTAATCGGCGTCGATGTGCTTGATGCTGTTGACACCGTCGGCGAGAAACTCGTGTTCGAGTGGCGCGCTGACACCTTCACTGTCGATCAGGAACAAGTGAACTCGCGATGCGTTAAGTGCGCGCCCCAACTCGACAGTCGCAGTGCTGAGGACCTCGCCCAAACTCAGCGACGCTCGAATCGCCATCGTCAAGCGATTCACGAGCGCCTCACGTATCGAGGTTGACTCAGCCTTCTGATAGAGCTCAGCTTGTCGAATTGCAATACCGGTCTGATCGGCGACGGCTTTCGCGAGTGCGATGTCGGCTTCGCTCCAATGTCTCGTTTGTCTCGTCGTCGAAAGTGCAAACGCGGCCGGCACGTCGTCGCCGACTCTGATCGCGACGTACATGATCGACTTCACGTCCGCTTTGGCGAGAATGTTCTGGTAGAGGTCTGAAATGCGCGCGTCGTTCGCTGCATCTGTGAACGGCAAAACTCCAGTCGTATCCAACGCCGAGACTAACGTTTTCAGGTGGTCCAACGCAAAATCGGTCGCCGCCGGCTGAACGCCTTTGACGTGATACTCCGCGACATTCAGCGCACACTGCAAGCGATCGTCGCGCATGAAGAGAGAACAACGATCGACAGCGAGATACGATCCCAATTCCCGCACCGCAGTCTTGTAAATCTCATGACTATCGAGCGAGCAACGAATCGCCTGCGAGATGCGGTGCGTCATCGCCTCGCGTTGTGCCTGTTGTGCGAGGAAAGTCTGGCTTTCACGCAGGATCTCTTCGGACTGTTTACGCTCGGTGAGATCGCGTGCGATTCCCTGCACACCGGCGGGTTTGCCGTCGCGGAGGATCAGACGCGTGCTGACTTCGAGACGAACACGACGTCCATCTTTGGTGATGATGTCGATCTCGTAAACCGTCGATACTTTCTCGCTGGCCTTGTGAGCAATCATCTCGCGCGCGAGATTTAGATACTCGGGCGCAATGACGTCAGCAACGTTCATCAACGCTGCTTCTTCGCGTGAGTAGCCGGTGATGCGCTCGCCGCTGCGATTCAGCGAAGTGAAGTTGCCCTGGAGATCGTGCGTGTAGATGATGTCGTTCGCGTTTTCGAAAAGCTCTCGATAACGCTCTTCGCTTTCGCGAATCGATGCCTCGGCTCGACGGCTGTCAGTGATGTCAGTCGCAACACCGATCACGCCGAGCACGTTTTCGAATTCGTCTGTCAGCGGTGAATAGCGAACGTCAAAGACCAGCTCGCCGACATTTACTGCCGACGTGAACGACTCACCTTTCAAAGCACGCCTGATGTTTTCGCAAACCTGTGGCGTGTCAGCATAGACTTCAAACACCGATTGGCCCACGAGTTGGCCCGGCTCAAGTGAAAGGGCCTTCAACCCTTCACCTTCACTCAACGTGAAGACGCCGTTCTTGTCCGTTGCAAACAGTATCAGCGATGCACTCGCCACGACGGTGCGCAAACGCTTTTCTGTTTTTCTCAGCGCCGCGCGTGCCTGCTTCTTTTCCGTCACGTCACGAAACACAGAGAGCACCGCGGATTCCCCGTTCGAGGTGAACGGCAAGCCCGTGACTTCAACATCGATCTCTGCGCCATCGAGCCGCAGACATTTCTGCTCGACGAGTGGCGTTGGTTTTTGAAAACGTTGAATGTAGTCGATGCGTTCGCTGACGTGGTGACGATAGTCCGGATGTACGACTTCGAAGATCGACTTACCGATGAGAGTGTCGGCGCTCGTTGCGCCCCAGAGATTTACTGCGGCGGGATTGAGGTAAGTGAACTTCCCATTCTGGTGAACGACGATCGCATCCGGCGAGAGCTCGACAAGGCGACGATAACGTTCCTCACTCTCTTTCAACACTTCTTCCATGCGATGCCGCTCGACAAGCCGCGCGACCTTCATCAGCAGCTCTTCGTTTCGGAACGGCAGATCGAGGTAGTCGTCGGCGCCTGCGTGCAAGCCTTCGATGCCGGCGTCGTCTGACGGGATCCGGCCGCTGATCAAAAGCACCGGAGTGTAAGCTGTCCGTGAATCCTCTTTCAGAAGGCGGCAGAGCTCGAGTCCGCCCACTTCGGGCATCACGACGTCGCTGACGATAACGTCCGGATTGAACGAGAGGGCGAGATTGAAAGCTTCCGAGCCGTCGACTGCGGTGGCGATTTTGTAACCTTCGACCTGGAGCAGATCAACGAGGAGATCGAGGATCTTCCGATCGTCGTCGACAATCAGGACTCGGCCCCGGTCTGAGGTGTTTGTACTCATTTGATCTGGGTGTCCGGCTCTTTGAGTAAGAAAACCTGGGAGGGTGCAATGAGACTTTGTGGAGTTTCTTACAGCGACCAGGCGGACGCACTGGCCGCGCCAGTATAACAAGTTTTGCAGCAGTTAGCCACGCATTGCTTGAAATAGGTAGCGATCCACTTTTAAAAATTTAGAGAGCTTCAGACCGGGCGTCTCCTTGGAGTGCGGCGGCCTGACGCCGCTTTGCCTCGATCGTGCATCATCGATACCAAAGCGGCGCCAGGCCGCCGCACTCCAAGGAGACGAGCAATTCAAACTGCACCACTACTCTTGAAAATACGCCGCTTTGGGCTGCAATTAGCGAACGCCCCCCGGCGTTTACCGGTTACTGGTTGCCGGTGCGTTTCCGCGTGGCAGGAGGCTCGGGGCCGGTGGTCTTGGCGAAATAGCCGGCGCGGTAGTTGAGCTTGAGGTTTTGCTGCTTTAACTCCGGATTCACGACCTGGATCTCGATCTTCCGGTATGAGCCGTCACGGGTTTTATTCGTAGGCGAATAAGCCACGAGATACTGCTCGCGGAGGTCGCGTTGAATCTGCGCAAAGGCGTCGTTAAGGTCACGTTCATGCTTCGGGAAATATGCCCGCCCGCCTGTCTCACCGGCGATCTTGCGCAACGCACCCTCGTTGACGTTGAACTGGTAGCGGTCGCCAATCCCGATGGCGTAGATCAGCGCATCAGCCTTCTGCGCTTTTTCGATCGCCTCGTGCATCTTCATGCGGCTGCTCGTGTCGTCTCCGTCGGTGAGCAGGATGAGCGCGCGGCGCGTGTGCTCCGCAGAAGTGCCCATCAATTCTTCAGAAGTCGCCCAGATGGCATCCCAGACCGCAGTTGACCCGGCGAGACTCTGGTTCGTTCCGGAAATCGGAGGCGTTCCGTTAACAACTACACCACCGCCGATATAGCCCGAAGGCGGCACAAACTCGACGCGGTCAATCGCGCGCCTGAGCCTGTCGATACTTCCCGTAAACCCCTGCTCGAGAGTCGTGTCACCCGTGAATGAGATGATGGCAGCCTCGTCTTTTTGCGGCCGCATCACGCTTTCCAGAAACGCCTGGGCCGCCGCCTTTTCCTGCGGGAGGGTGAACTGTTCAGAAATACTCGTGTCGATCAAAATCGCGATCGAGAGCGGCGTGTCGATGTTCTGTTGAAAAGTAAAAATCTCCTGCGGCTGCCCATCTTCAAGCACTCGAATGTCTTCAGCCTTGAGCGTCGTGATGAAGCGCTTGTTCTTGTCAGCGGCGGTGAAGAAGATGTTCGTCAGGTTCGTTTCGACTTTGATTACTTCGTCCGAATCCTGTGGTAGTTCGTCACGGTTTCGCGGTGTCGGCGATGGTGATGCAGTCGCGGCGCCCTGCGCATTCGTCTCGTTGTTCGCAGACAAAGTACGGTTTGCGACTCCTCCGCACACGAGCAGAAGAACCAGAACGAGGAGAACAAACGGGCGACTGATTTCGCGATATTGCATCTTTAATTCAAAACTCCTTACTGCTTAACGCTGTCAGCGATCGCTTTGTACCCGCGCTTCGTTCTTACTTTCAGGTCGTCGTGACCGTCCGCGAGCTTCACGTCGATCTTTCTGAACGTACCGTCGTAACTCTTATTCGTCGGGTTGTAGGTAACGAGATACTGCGCGCGCAACTCTTTCGAAATCTTCGTAAACGATCGCTCGAGCGAAAGCATGTCGCCAGTGAAGAAAGCGACGCCGCCAGTTTCTTCCGCGAGCGTTTGTAGATCCTTGTCTTTCTTGTCGGCGACCTGTCCAGCTTCGACGCCGGGCACAGTCGCGAGAAAACCCGCCTTCGTGGAGATCGCGAAGATTGTCGTTTCGGTTCGCTGTGCAATATCGATCGCATCGCGAATGCTGGCGCGGCTGTAGGTGTCTTCACCATCGGTAACGACCAGCAACACGCGACGGCCGGGAACCGAGCGCATCTTCTCGTCGCAGAACTGCCAGATCGCGTCGAACAGCGCAGTCTGCGTCCCCATCTTCTTGACGCTGTAAACGGCCTTATCGAGCAGATCGAGCCGGTCAGTGAAATCCTGCTTCAAGTCGATCTGATCGTCGAACGTTCCAAACAGCACGCGATCCTTGCGCGGCTTCACGACTGTCTGGATGAAGTTCATCGCCGACTCTTGCTGAAACTTCAGTTTGCCGGCCGTTGATGGCGAGGTGTCCATCAGCACCGCGATGTAGAGCGGCGTGGTCTGCGAGAGATCGTCCGAGAAGGTCTCAATCTGCTGCGGCACTTTGTCTTCCAGAATCACGAAGTCATTCTTCGTCAGGCCGGGGACAAACTGACCCTTCTTATCGGTGACCGTGATCGGCAATCGCACACGCCGAATTGCGACCTTCACGGTGCCCTGCGGATCTTCGGGGATCGGTGTAGGCGAAGGCTTCGGCTTCTGAGCAGCGACGGACAGCGCGGCGGCTGAAATAATGACAGCAACCGACAAGTACTTGAATAAAAATGATGTTAGGCGTCCTGACATGCTAAATGGATTATAGTTCGGGAGCTGACCGCAGTCTGCTGGATACCGGCGGTTCGATGCGTTCGACCCCGAACTTGTTGCCCTTTCTGGCGGTTTCAAGGTTGCTAGAGGTGGTACAATGCGCGCGAATCGTTCTCGGCCCAACTTAGTCGCGCAAGTATTCGCCTTCATGCCCGACAGCCCGAACAACTCCGACACCAATTCTCTGCCTGAGTACATCGCCCATTATCGCATCTTACGCAGGCTGGGCAAGGGTGGCATGGGCGAAGTCTTCCTCGGCGAAGACACGAAACAGCACGGCCGCAAGGTCGCGCTCAAGGTTTTGCCGCGCGAGCTGACGCAGTCAGAAAGCCGTTTGCGCCGGTTCAAACAGGAAGCGCGCGCCGTTCTCGCGCTCAATCACCCGAACATTCTCACTGTTTACGAGATCGGCGAGGCCGACAGCAGCTACTACATCGCAACTGAATATATCGACGGCGAAACGCTGCGTCACTGCCTGTGGCGTGGTCCACTAAAGCTCGACGAGACACTCGGGATTGCGATCCAGGTTGCGATGGCGCTCGAAGCCGCGCATGCTGCGGGCATCGTGCATCGCGACATCAAACCCGAGAACATCATGTTGCGGCAGGACAAGTTTGTTCGCGATCGCTTCGTGAAAGTGTTGGACTTTGGGCTCGCGAAACTCACGGATCGCGACAGTAGCAGTGCCGATCCTGAAGCTGTAACTATTCCGATCACGGAAACAAGTCCCGGCGCGATCATGGGCACGAGTGGTTACATGTCGCCCGAGCAGGCACTCGGTGAAGGCATCGACGAGCGGACTGATATTTTCAGTCTCGGCGTGGTGCTTTACGAGATGATTGCCGGACAGCCTCCGTTCCAGGGCCGGACTGATAGCCACACGCGCGTTTCGATCATCGATCACGAACACGTTCCGTTAGTGCAGCATGTTGCGAACGTGCCGCGCCAGCTCGAACGAATCGTCTCGAAAGCACTCGCGAAGGATCGATTGAAACGCTACCAGACGATTACTGATCTGAAGCTCGATCTCGAGCAGATCAGAGACGAGCTTCACACCTCGGAATTTCCGGAGCTAAAGAGATCCTCGGCAGCTCGCGACACGCAGACGGATTTCGTTTCGTCGATGCCGACTGTGATTCGATCGAAAAATGAAACTGTCACTGATCGTGCGACGGTCCCGAGCAGTGCGCCTTTAGAGTCGAGACGTTCGCCGTGGTTCGCGTATGGGCTTGTCGGATTGTTTGTGATTCTCGCCGTCGCCGGTGGCCTGTTTTACTTTGCGCGATTTTCACGACCGATCAACTCGGTCGCGATCCTTCCGTTTGTGAACGACAGTAAAGATCCGAATGCTGAGTATCTGTCTGACGGTCTGACCGAAAGCATCATCAACAGTCTTTCGCAACTGCCGAACCTGAAAGTGATGTCGCGCAATGCGGCGTTTCGATTCAAGGGATCGAATCTCGATCCGCTTGAAGCTGGTCGAACGCTGAATGTGGGCGCGGTGTTGACCGGGCGGCTCGTCAAACTCGACGACAATCTAGTTATCAAGACAGAGCTGATCAAAGTCGATGACGGATCGCAGCTCTGGGGTGCGGAGTACAAGAGTAGTCTCGCTGACATTTTTTCGGTACAGGATGAAGTGTCGGAAAAGATCGCGCGGAGCTTGCGCCTGCGATTGTCAGGTGAAGACGAAGAGAAGCTCGCGAAGCGCTACACGAAGGACGCTGAGGCGTATCAGCTTTATCTCAAAGGTCGATACTTCTGGAACAAGCGCAACGAAGAAGGTTTCCGCAACGGTATCGACTACTTCCGGCGCGCGGAAGAGAAGGACCCGACGTTTGCGCTCGCTTTCTCGGGGCTTGCGGATTCTTATGCATTGCTTTGCGACATCGGTGTTGTGAGACCGGTCGACGAGATGCCGAAGGCGAAGGCGGCGGCGCAGAAGGCTGTCGATGCTGATCCGGAGCTCGCGGAAGCTTACACGTCACGCGCATTTGTGCGGCTCGCGTACGACTGGGATTGGCTCGGAGCGCAGAGTGATTTTCAGCAGGCGCTGAAGTTGAATCCGAAGTACCCGACCGCGCACCAGTGGTACGCGTCGTACCTGATGCAGATGGGGAAGTTCAGTTTAGCGAAAGCGGAGATCGAGGAGGCGCACAAACTCGATCCGCTGTCGCCGATCATCAGTGCCAACACGGGGCTCTATTCTTACTACGAGAAGAATTATGACGACGCGATCGCGAAGTACAAGACGACGTTGCAGAGCGATCCGGACTTTTGGGTCGCGCGGCATTACCTCGCGCTCGCGTACGTGCAGAAGGGAATGCATGACGAGGCGATCGTTGAGCTCCGGAAGTTGATCAAGGCGCCCGCGAGTGGAGCGATACCCGATCAGGTAATTGAAGCCGAGTCGGAGGCGTCGGCATCGCTCGGGTTTGCGTATGCCATGGCGGGTAAGCAAGCCGAGGCGCGGGCGATCATCAGCCAGCTCGATGCGTTGTCGCAGAAGCGATATGTCTCACCGTTGTACTCAGCGATCGTTTACGCAGGGTTGAAAGATAATGACAAAGCCATTGAGTATCTCAACAAAGCCTTCGACGCCCGTCACCCCGGCCTCGTATTAATCCGGATCGAACCAATGTTCGACGGTCTCCGCGCCGACGATCGATTCAAAACGCTCATCAAGCGCTTCGAACCAATCCCTTAATTCCACGCACGGGTGGCCACGGAGGGCCACCCGTACAGTTGTTGCCCATCTAGCGCATCTGATGATGGAACCTGGTTGACTACAACTGTAGGGGTGGCCCTCCGTGGCCACCCGTGGTTCCGTCCAACGCGCTCAACAATTCCAATAACTCACGGGGCAATGACGACTCAAACTTCACGAATTCCCCCGTCTGCGGGTGCTTGAAACCGAGTTTCTCTGCGTGCAGGAAATGCCGGTTGAGCGCGCGGAGGCGGGCGCGGAGACGTGGATCCTGGATCGTGTTATCGCGTCCGCCTCCATACGTCTCATCACCGACAACCGGATGCTTGATCCACGCGAGATGCACGCGGATCTGGTGCGTCCTCCCGGTCTTCAACTCCACCTCCAACAACGTAAACCGATCAAACGGACGCCGAACGCGATACAGCGTCAACGCATTTCGCCCCGCACGCACGACCGCCATGCGCGTCCGATTCGCCGCATCGCGTGCGAGCGGCTGATCGATCTTCCCTGAATTCGACGCCACGCGCCCATGCACGAGCGCGACGTAAGACTTGTAAACCGTTCGATCGCGAAACTGATCAGACAAATTCTCGAGCGCCGCCTCAGTCTTCGCCACAACCAGCAACCCCGACGTATCTCGATCGAGCCGGTGCACAATCCCAGGTCTCACAGCGGTACCAGGCAGCTTTTGAAAATGATACGCGAGCGCGTTCGCAAGCGTGCCCGACGGCGTACCAGCCGCCGGATGGACCACGAGCCCGGCCGGCTTATTCACCACCACGAGCGTCTCATCCTCGTAAACAATATCGAGCGGAATATTCTCAGGCGTGAAGAAATCTGCCGGCGGCGCAACGAGCTCAACTTCAACCTCATCAGCTTCGCGGAGTCTGTACGAAGCCTTCGCGACCTTGCCGTTCACAAGCACGTCTTCATTCTCGATCAGACGCTGCAAACGCGCGCGGCTCCAGCCCTCAATGTGTGAGGCGAGGTAAGCATCAAGGCGCTCTCCGGCATGCTCCTTATTAACCACAGATAAAACGGATTTTAAATCCGGATTTGATTCCGTGTTATCCGTGGTTAATTGCTCATCCATTGCGGCGTTCGAAATCTTTCATGAACGACACGAGCGCTTCAACACCAGCACGCGGAAACGCGTTGTAGATCGACGCGCGAATCCCGCCGACGGATCGATGTCCCTTTAACCCGTCGAGTCCCTGCGCCGTCGCTTCGGCAACAAACTTTTTATCGAGCTCTTCAGCCGGCAAGCGGAACGTGACGTTCATCGTCGAACGGCAATCGATATCGGCATGGCCACGATAAAAATCAGTCGCGTCGATCGCATCGTAAAGCAATTGCGCCTTTTCATCGTTCTGCTGTTCCATGCCCGCGAGGCCGCCCTGGTCCTGTAGCCACTTGCAAACGAGGCCCATGATGTAAATGCCCCACGTGTTTGGCGTGTTGTAGAGCGACTTGTTCTCGACGTGGATACGATAGTCGAGCATCGTCGGCAGGTTCTCGGGAATACGTTGCAACAGATCGTCGCGCATGATCACGAGCGTGACGCCGCTCGGTCCCATGTTCTTCTGCGCACCAGCGTAGATGAGTCCGTATTTGTTGACGTCGATCTCGCGCGAAAGAATGTCAGACGAAGAATCGCAGACGAGCGGCACGTCACCGACGCTTGGCTCACGTTTCCACTGCACGCCTTCGATCGTTTCATTGCTCGTGATGTGAACGTACGCGGCGTGTGGACTGAGGCTCATCTCATCGCGCGAGGGCACGCGCGTGAAACCACCATCAGCCATCGTCGCGGCAACGTTCACCGCGCCAACCTTCTTCGCTTCCTTGAGCGCTTTCTTGCCCCAGCTTCCGGTGAGTACGTAATCAGCGCTGCCGTCGGCGGGCAGGAAGTTCATCGGCACCATCGAGAACTGCAAACTCGCGCCGCCCTGGAGAAAAAGTATGTGATAGTTGGACGGGATTTTCAGGAGATCGCGCAGGCTCGCTTCGGTGCGGTTGATGATCTCGTCGAACGTTTTCGAGCGGTGGCTGATCTCCATCACCGACATACCGACGCCCGGCAGGCTGACCATGTCGCGTTGAGCTTCTTCCAGGACCGGCACCGGCAACACCGCCGGCCCCGCGCTGAAGTTAAAGATTCTCTCGGTCATTTATCTCTCCACGTAAATGTTAGACAGGATTTACATGATTTTTGCAAGATGTACAGGATCGATCTTGTCATCCTGAAAAATCTTGTAAATCCTGGTCTAACTTACTCCTCAAATCTCGATCGCAAAGCTTTCGCCGCCACCTTCGTCACCATCGATCGCGGCACGAAGCGTTCCGCTTCAACCATAAACCAGTTGGTCCAACCCGAAACCGCTACGGTCTTCTGCCGCGCGAGGCCGCGCAGTGCCGCGTCGACGACTTCTTCCGGCGTCTGAATCGTACGCATCGGTGGACGATCCATCTTCGCCGCCTCGAAGAAGTTCGTCTCAGTCACACCCGGACACAGCGCCATCACATGAATCCCATGCGCTCGATTCTCTTCTGCCAGCGCTTCCGAAAACGAAAGCACAAACGCCTTCGTGGCAGCATACGTCGCCATGTACGGCACAGCCTGAAAGCCAGCGGTCGACGCGACGTTGATGATCGTGCCGCGCTTGCGCTCGCGCATCGGCGGAAGAAAGCGATGCGTCAGATCGACCACAGCCCTCACATTCAACTGGATCATCTCGAGCTCGCGATCGAGATCGAGTTTCGTAAATTCACCCATCGAGCCAAAGCCGGCGTTGTTGATGAGCATATCGATCTCGAGCTCGCGTTTCTTCGTCTCTTCAAACAACTGCGCCGCCGCGTCCGGTTGTTGCAGATCGAGCGCGAGATACTGCGCGCGAATGCTGGTCAAGCGTCCGAGCTCGTTGCAGAGGGCGATGAGTTTGTCTTCAGAGCGCGCCACCAGCAGCACGTTTCTTCCGCGGGCGGCGAGTTTCCTGGCAAAGGCGGCGCCGATGCCGGTCGATGCTCCAGTGATGAGGGTTGTGTTCATTTCAAATCAAGCAAATCGAGCTCGATTATATCTGCGTTGCTCGCTTGAAGCTTGTTGAGGGTTTCTCTTGTCGGCGCATTGTCGAGGTTGATGCGCGCCACTGCCGCTGCCGCACCTTCGAATACGATGTTCTCCATCTCCTGAACATTGATGTGCTCCGCTTTGATCGCATCGAGCACGCCTGCGAGCACGCCGGGCCGATCGCGATGACGGACCACCAGACGATGCGTGGCCGGCGTTTGCCGCGCGAGGTTCACAACGTTCGGAACCTTGCCGGTTTCTTTAAACTCTTTCACGATTCGCACAGTCTCTGCCGCGATCGCTTCCTGTGCCTGGTCCGTCGACGCGCCGACGTGATGCGTGCCGTAGAGTCCTTCTTCCTTCACGATCTCATCGTGAAACTCACCCGCACTGCTCGTCGGCTCAACCGCGTAAACATCGAGACCCGCGCGTATCCCACGATTTCTCATCGCCGCAACGAGTGCCTCTTGATCGACAACTTCGCCGCGCGCGGTATTGATGAAGTAAGCGCCTTCACGCATCGCGTTGAAAAAGTCTGTGCTGAGAAAGTGCTTTGTTTCCGGATTTAGCGCGAGATGAACGCTCACGATGTCAGACTCACTCGCAACCTCGCGCGGCGATGCTTTCAACTCGACGCCCAACTCCGCCGCGCGTTCCGCTGTCAGACTCCTGCTCCAAGCGACGACAGGCATTCCAAACGCACGCGCGCGCGGAATCATCTCCTGACCAATCTTGCCGACGCCGATCAATCCGAGCGTGCGGCCAAACAGCCCACTCGCTTTCGAGAACTCTTTCTTGTTCCACTCACCACGTCGCAGCGCGATGACATTATCGGCAATGCGACGATCGAGTGCGAGTATCAGCGCGAACGCGAGCTCCGCCACGGCGATCGAGTTTTTACCGGGACAGTTCGAAACATAGATACCACGCTTCGAAGCAGCGGCCACATCGATCGTGTTGTAACCGGCGCCAGCGCGCACGATCAGTTTCACTGGACCAGCCTCGAGCATCGGCTCAGTCACCTTCGTTCCTCTTACTACAATGACGTCCGGCGCTTCCTTGCGAATCGCTTCGACAAGCGCGTCGTCTTTCAAATCCGGCTGGTAAGAGATCTCGCAACCGAGCGACTGCAAGCCATCGCGGCCTGATTGTTCGAATTTATCTGCAATGAGCACTCGCATAATTAAATCGTGTGTATCAACAAGCCGTCTCTTAGCTTCGGCTCAAACCACGTCGACTTCGGCGGCATGATTTCGTTCGCGTCGGAAACCATTAGCAGCTCTTCGACTGTTGTCGGAAACAGTGAAAACGCAACCGCGGCTTTGCCTTCGTCGACGAGTCGTTCGAGCTCTTTCGTGCCGCGCAGTCCGCCGATGAAGTCCACTCGCTTGTCAGTGCGAATGTCTTTGATGCCAAGGATCGGATCGAGCAGCCGGTCCTGAAGAATGCTCACGTCGAGCATCGCGACAGTGCCGGTTGGCAGAGTGGCCGCTGGAGAAAGTTGCAAGCCGTACCACTTGCCGCCGAGATACATGCTCCAGTGGCCGCGCTTCGGTGGTGACGGACTCGCGTTCTCGCTGATCGTAAAGTTCTCTCGGACCTGGTTGAGAAACTCTTCTTCCGTGAGTCCGTTGAGATCGTGGACCGTGCGGTTGTACGCAAGTATGCGCACTTGCGAATCAGGAAAAATGACAGTCAGAAAATAGTTGTAATCCTCTTTGCCCGTGTGCGCGAAGCTTTGCTCTTTCAACTCGGCGCGCGCGCGGCTCGCACTCGCCGCACGATGATGACCGTCAGCGATGTAAAGCAACGGCACTGATGCAAAGCTCTGCACGAGCGAGCCGGTATCGGTTAGGCGCCAGATCGTGTGACGAACTCCATCCGGCGCAGTCAGATCAAACAATGCCTCCGCATTGATTGCTGCTGAGACTTGTTCATCGATCTCAGGCCGTGCTCTGTAAGTCAGAAACACCGGACCTGTTTGCGCTTTCAACATGAGCATGTGACGCGTGCGATCGTCTTCTTTGTCGCGACGTGTCCGTTCATGCTTGCGAATCGTGCCGTTGTCGTACTCGTCGATCGACGCGGCGGCTACGACTCCGATCTGCTCGTGCTCGCCCATGATCAGGCGATACAGGTACAAACTCGGCTCACTCTCCTTTTCGAGCGGCGCCTCCGCGATCAGTTTTTCAAAGTTCTCGACTGCTTTGCGATAGACCGGATCGCTGTGAATGTCCGTGCCTGGCGGGAGATCGATCTCTGGTCGCGAGACGTGCAGGAAACTGAAAGGATTTCCCTTCGCGAGCGCGCGCGCCTCGTCGGTATTGACGACGTCGTAGGGCACGCTCGCCACTTCCTGGGCGCGATCAGGTCGCGGACGCAAAGCACGAAAGGGACGAATAATCGCCACAGATCCTCCTGGTGAATTAGGGCTTTAATTGGTGGCCTAAGACTAGCCGTTTAGGTGCGAAAACTCAAACTAAGCTAGAATCGAGCAGCCGCGCTGATGAGCAAAATCACGAAAACAACTCGACTCCTCTCACGCGCGACGCGCAAGTGCGTGACACGGCCGGATGAAGCATGGCTGTTGCTGCGGATGGCGTGGTGGGTTGCTGTGCTTTCCGTGACGGCACGCTGCTATTCACTACCGCGTGCGCTTGAGATCGTGGCTGGAAACCGGAAGAATGGACGGCGCTCACCGGCAAGTCGTGAGGAGCTCGCTCGTGCAATTGATCAACTTCTGTCTGTTAATGTATTGATCTTTAAACCGGTCTGTTGGAAACGTGCCGCCGTTTTGCACCGGTATCTTTCACAAACCCGAATCATCTTCGGCGTGCGGAACGAGAGCGACGGCAAAGTCGACGGCCACGCCTGGCTCGAAGCAGACGGCGAGCCAATCCTGGAAAGCACACCACCTAACTACGTCGTGACGTACAGCTTCCCTTAACGCCGAAGGCGTTCGCCAATTTCAGCCCAGGGTTCGCAGAACCCTGGGTACAAATTCCCAAGAAAAATTAAACCCTGAAAGCTATTGTCAGCGGCTTTTTTCTTTTTGGTTTTCTTCGATTTGGTTTGAGACTTTGCAGCCTTGCTCGTCTCAGGAGTACTCGTGGCCGGGTCTTGGCTTCGCACCGCGGCGCCGGCAAAGGCGACCTGCGATAGACCAAGCACAACAAGGCCCGCGAAGACCACCGATCTCCGAAATGACTTAGACACTCCTGTTTTTATTCTCCTTTAAAGGTGGGCCCACGATGTTCAGTGTGCATGGGCCAACGTCCCATCCCCTTTTGCAGACAGTCACGAAATTTAAAATGATTTTGTTGCGTTTATGGCTGCTGAATTACGGACCACGTTAGGACCTGGAAGCGTAGAATTAATTGTAGGGGTGGCCCTCTGTGGCCAACCGTGCGTTGATATTCCAGCGTTGATATTCCAGGCACGGGTGGCCACGGAGGGCCACCCCTACAGTTGTTTCCCCGTGAGGCGATCCCAGTCAATGAAAATCAAATACATCAGGAGCTGGTGTGGGAAGAAGATGTTCATCAGAAAGAGGGTCGAGACGTGGAAAACGATACCGATTCCGAGTATCCACCAGCGCACATGACGGAAGAACACAGCAAGCGGAAACAGCAGTTCCCAAATGAGGATAAGCGCCACAAAGTACGGTAGATATCCCCGAACCTGCGGCAACCGGAACGCAGCGCGGAAAGCCGTGTCGTGCAAGTTGTCGAGTGAGTGAAAGATCGCGAGCGCCGGCAGATTGTCCGGACTCAAATACTTCCATCCCGCCACACGCAACTTGATCAGCGCCGAGCTGAAATACGCCCACGCCAGCAACAACTGCATCAGCAGAATCGGATACGCATAGGCAAAGGCGGGTCGTTGTGGTTTGGTCCTACGGAGCCGGTTGTCGATCGAAAACGCGTCGCCGCACGGAGTGAACGCGAGCACCACGAGGAAGTAGACGGCGATCATCTCGTCGTGATTGAAATGCCCGAAGCTACGCAGCAGACCCTGGTAGAACAACACGAGCAACAGCGAAGTCTTTGTGGAGACAACAGTGAGAAAGCCTGCGGTGCTCAACAACAGCGACACGAGCATCAACGTCTTCAGCGTCAGCATGCCGCGGTGTGTTTGCAATACGTCGTAAAAGCCCCACGGCAAAAACTTCATCACACCCGTCGGCCGGAGGATCGTGGGTGGCAGCGAGCCGAGCGCTGAGTAGGAAGTGACGACGGTGTCAAAGAGGAACAAGCCGTGCACGAAGAAACGCACGACGCCAAGCGCAAAAGGACTCGCGGGAACAACGCGATTTATAATTCCTTGCGCCACGATTCTATAAACTTGTCGTACTCAGAATAGCGACCACTTTCCCAACGATACATGTCGAGCCGGATCGCCTTGAGCCGCTTTGGCGACGACTCCGGCTCGCGCTTGTTGTAGATCTCGCCCCACGCCCGAAGCAGATCGGGAATACGCGCGCCAGGTGGAAGGTTCGCAATGCCGCCGAGCTGGCGCAGCATCTCTTCGTTCTGCGGGTGAAGCGATTGAAGTTTGAAGCTCTGGTTGTCGATCGTGGCGTTGACCATGGTCCAGTTGCGGCTGTAGAGCGCGTTGGTCAAGCCGATCGCGGGCACGTCGATCGTTTCCCCCGAGATCGTCTCGCCCCGCAGCATGCAGTAACTGCGGCCGCGTTCTAGATCGCCGCCGGCCATCATCACGTTCCAGGCGGCAACGGGATAGAGATTGCGCACAGCAAGGAACGCCCAGAACAGTGGCAGGAAGAGCGCCGCCGTGAGCACGGCGTACTTGATGACGAGACGCTTTGCGGCGCGGTCAGCTTGCGCCCAGGAGTTTGTAAGTTTGGAAATTATCGACAATTCGCTGCACGCTTAGGGTGGCTTTGTCCACCGTGATCTCGTAGCTGGAAGTGATGTCGGTGACGATCTCGCCCATCGATTTGCCGTTTTCAAGGCCCTTCCAGACCACCATCGCCGTCTCGTTCAGTTGATAATATTTCTTCGTGTTGAGATCTACGAGTATGCCCTCGCCGCCGTCGAAGTCTGTGGCGACAACGTGTTTGCCTGGGATTAGATCAGATTTCATGTTTTATCCTGTTAATTCTGTCAATCCTGTAATCCTGTCAAATGTCTGCCTGATTAGACAGGATTACAGGATTTGCATGATTTACAAGATTCTCCAACAGTCGATAAGATTCATTCGCCCAGCGCTCGCTCATCTCGCGAATCAGATCGGAAGCGAGTTTTTGCTTTGTGTCAGTGTCGGGCATGAATGCACGCGCTCCTTTTGAGTAGACTCCGCTCGTGCGCGTGATCGTCTCCAGCTCCTCATTCGAGGGATTGACGTTAAAAAATTTCAATATGCTTGCGATTACGGGTACAGACAGTTGGTTGTAATTAAGCAACATGCTGTTGCTGTTCGCAAGATTATACGCGGTTGAGTAGAGGCTTCCGATCGTGCGCGCGCACCGTTCTTCGAGAGACATCTCGCCGGCATCGCTGTTGATGATCGACGAAAGCACACGGCGATCGGTATCGATGAGCCAGGGAGGCACGTCTCGCATATTGGAGACGATTGTCTCGACCGGATCTCGGTAAAGAAATAGCCACGGGACGTTGGGCCAGATGCGTTTGATACGTTCGAACTGCGCGAAGCTGCAACAGGCGAACTTGATAAAGAGATGTTGTTCGTTGCCGGTGCGGCGTTGTGCGAGTGCGTGGACCACGCCGCGGAGGAAGACTGAGTACAGTGATTCTTTGACGGAGTTGTCAGCGTCAGTGATGAAGCGCGCGATCAGTTTGTCGATCGCGTTTGCTTCCGAGAGGACGATCGAATTTGAAACCGCGCGACATGCATTAGCTACAAGCGTCGACCCACAACGCGATGAATGAAAAATAAATCCGCTTGGTTGAACGCTATCAAGCTCCTTCTCCACTTGCAGCAGAACATCAAACTCCGTAAACCTCTCTTCTCTCTTATCTCTCTTCGCCCGCTCAACCGTCTGCTGAAAAAACGGCTCCACCAACTCCACGCCCGACATCTCCATCCACAACAACCCCGGCCGACCCTCCACAACGACGGCATCCACCGGCAACCAACCTTTTAAATCCGTGCGCATTAATTTCTCTCAGAGCGGGGGCAAGCCCCTCTTCCTGACCTGTTCTTGACCACGGCGCTCGGGGGTATGAACGAGTCTGATTAGAACAAGTCAGGAAGAGGCGCTTGCCCCCGCTCGCCAGGGAATTTTGCCGAAGCTTTGCAAGCAAAAGAGACACGGGGATCCGGTGTAGATGTCCGGTGCACGCAGAGTGACGAGTGCGTCTTTGCGCTTCTGTAATTGCGCCGCGGCCAACGCCTGAAACTTCTCATAAGCTACGGCGAACGATTCGACATTCAAATCCGCAACTACATCACGCTCCTCAGCGGCGCCACGAAAACCCGACAGATTGCAGCACAGTGACAACCGCCCACGATAATCGATGTTCATACTGACGCCCGCGAGCGGTGCACACGGCGGACGCGAATCATCAACATTGTAATACCCAACATCAATCCCGATATTCATCTTGAAGATGCGCGCAAGTATGGCGATCTCCTGTTCTGCAACTCTCTGTTCCTCAAGACTCAGCACGGAATCATCCTTTGACGTCGGCATCACGTGCACGAAGTTCAACGATGCCGCACCCATGCGCGCAGCGAAGATCGCGATCTGCTGGAGCTGGTACACCAGATCACGTCGAATCACGATCTTGATCCCGAAAGGCAGCTTCGACATGTAACAACGCGTGAACGCCCGCACGAGACGATCAAACGATCCATTCCCGCGCCAGCGATCGTGCTCTTCACGCGTCACGCCGTCCAAACTAAACGCCACATGCGACACAGCCGCGCGGTTTGACTCGAGCGCCGGCCATACACGCTCGAAGTGCCAACCATTAGTGACGAAACTCGTTGTCACACCTGCGTCACCGATCACGCGCAGCGTCTCGGCAAACTCCGGATGAAGCGTCGGCTCACCACCCGTGAAATTAACTCGTGTGACATTGGCGAGAGCGTGCGCCTCGTTAACTACACGTTGAAGCAACGCGAGCGGGAAGAACTCGGCGTGTGAGCTGTAGAGATTGTCGTCGGACCGAAAGCAGTAGCTACAGTGAAGATTGCAGATGTTGGCCAACTCGACGCTCAAGCGTCGTGGTCCATAGAGTGCATCAAAGGTTTCAGAAAAGTTAGCCACAAAAGGCACAAAAAGCACAAAAGCGATCAGGAAGAGGTGAGCGCGCTTTTCACTAACGAAGCAGCAGAGCGGGGCTCTAAGAGATCGCTACCGGCTGACAGATCGAAGCCGCTTGCCTGGCGAGCGAGCGTTGAAAGAAGTGCGAGATTGGCGCCGGCGATCGATCTGTCATAGGTGGCCCACGGGCACGCTCTGAGCAAACGCGTCATCGTCTCAGCTTGGGTTAGTTTACTAAGTTCTGATCGTGGCTGGCCATTGAGATGAATGAAAAGCAGCGCCTGCGGAGTCGCCTGCTCCGCTCGTTTTGCTTCGGGCTCGAAGCAGTGCTTGAACTCTGCACCCGCCTCGCTAACGGCAAAGAAACTGCGAAATCCGCGCGCCTCAACTACACCATCCTCCAAACTCAACAACAACTCATCGTCAGAAAGATACGACCACCCAGCCTGCACGAGCTGCAACGCAAGCGTAGACTTTCCACTACCCGACGGTCCAATGATCAGCACACCATTTCCACTCTCAACCACGCCTGCGCTGTGCAGATCAAACAACCCGTAACGTCTCAACGCCGCACACACTGCAAACGACGCTGCCCGCCCCAGCAAAGGATCCCCTGCACGCGGCAGCTCGGTAAACGTCACGGAAACTGAACTACCGCTTTCGAGATGGACCACCGATTCGCCAAGCTGAAGATAGAGCTCAGCTCCACGGGTGTAGCACTTCCCACCTTCAGCAATTTCAAACTGTTCCAGATCACGCGGGATCCTCCGCGGCGCTTCACCACAAGAGAAACTAATCTGAATGTCGGGTGGTCTATCGGGAAGGGCGACTGGCTCAAGTTGCCAGCCTGCAAAAAGGTCTACGATCAGGTTCCGTAGCTCGGTGTTGAAACTCTCGATAAATAACAACCGGCCGGCAACCGAGTAAACATCCTGGGGCGCCGGCCGGTCAGAAATAGCTTCCATGCAACCGCAACTTCTATTGCTTAGTTGGTAACGCCGCTAGTCGCTGCTTGAAAGAACGTGGTTGCCTCAAGAACATCAACCGGAACAGAGATTGTCGGTTCGACAAACGCTTTCTTGATCTCGCTGCACTCCCCGCTTACACCACTCCCACTGTGCAAACCAGCGATTTCTTCGTTGATAATCTCGTTTTGCTTAGCCAAAGTTTAGCTGCCCTCCTCGGGTAATTTGCTAACTATATGTTCTCGATCAAAAGGTGGCAACATAAAAATTGGGCCAACATTCACAATCGCCACCGGTCATCACACCGCTACTGAGTCGTTTTAATCGGCTCAGCAAGCACCAGACGTAAAGCTCGTCGTTCGGCGCGTGTAAGATCGGCACGCAGGTACAGCCGAATATGGGGGGACAGTTGCCGGACTAAATCTTCAACTGAGAGTTTTGAGAATTCGGCATCAATCACCGCGACCTCAGTGGCCTGAATGTCGACCGGTATTCCAAGCTCTTCACCAATCTTCAGCAACACTAATGACAGCGGCTGCTTCTTCGCTTTAACAGAGAGTAAATTATCTTTGAACGAAATCCGCAGCGGTTGCTCTTCTTCCTTCTTCTTCTCGTCGTCAGTTGCTGGTTCAACTCCGTCTTCGGTGTTGCCTTCGATCAGCATCGATTGCGTTGAGCCGTTGACGACCGCGGTCAGCGGCGGTTCGCTCTGGTTCGCATCGAAGAAGTAAATGCCGAGTGCTTTCGGCGGCGCTCCAGAGCCAGTGTCGATCTCGTAGTCGACGTAAACGGTCGGCGACATTAGCTGCAAAGCAGGTTCGAGTGTCAGCTCGTTGAACTCGATCGTAAGCAACTCGTTCTGTCGTTCTGGACCAAGAAAGACAGGCACCTTCAGTTGCTTCGAGAGCTCTTGGGCCACTTCCGACATCTTCGCCTTCTCGGCTTTGATCGAGATGTTCAGGAGCGGGCGCGTTTTGATTTTTACGACGTACGGTAGTTTCGCAACGGGTTTTGCGTCTGTCGCAGGCTTCTGGGCCAGTGAGGTCGTTAGGCAGACCACGACAGTCAAAGTAATACCCAGCGCATAGTGACAGAAACCTGTGCGTTTCAAGCTTTTGATACCTTTTTCGTTGCGTAGTTGAGCGGTTGTGCTCCGGCGACTGACCACGCCTCCCGTTGTCGTGAAACTAACACGTGCAAAAAAATCCGTCAAATTTTCGTGCGAAACAGACGAAATGGTCGCGTGAGGTAGTACGCAAAGCTCAAGCTGGGCGGGAATGAGCGAGAGCTGAGATCGCTGTCAGTCGGGCGAAACATGTAAAAGAGATAGCGAGCGCGCGCGCCGAGCGTCTTGCGCACGCCGATATTGTATTTGAAGATCTCGCGCGACGTGGCGGGCACATGCGTTGGGCCATTGAAGAGATGCTCGGTGATGTTGTCGGCGAGCGATCGTAGACGTGGATCTGAATCACAGCGTTGCTTTACTTCGGCGGGTATGGGCGCGTCGAGCAGTCGATCGGCGAGATGAATGCCGAGCAGGAACATGCGTTCGGTGTCGGCGTTGGCGGCACGTTCGAGAAGCGTGGGCCAGTTGAGCGGTCGTCTCGCGATCAGCTCGGCAACGTCGCAGATCCAGGCCAGCCGTTCCCAGAGATGACGCGAGCCATGCACGCACAAGGAGAAGAGCAGGTCTTCAGGTGAAAACGTTTTGACTTCCGTGCCGTTGAGATCGAGTGTGATCAGATCCTGCCACAGGCGCTCACCGTTGACGGTTGAAGCGAATAGATGTGGTGCGACTTCCCAGTGCAGCTCGATTATCAAACGGTGGTTGTCGCGTGAGAACTGCATGTTGTGTTGCGTGCGGAGCAGCAGTTCCTGTTGGGATAGTGAGAGCGACTTCGATTGTGTGTAGCCTTCGGTCAGAAGTATCGCGCGTGCTTTTAAGACGTCGGATTTTTTGACGATGACGTCGAGGTCGACGAAGCGGCGCAGAGCGATGTCGCCGTAAGCGAAGAGAGCGAGGACCGGACCTTTGTACGCGATCGCCTCGATTCCTGCATCGCGAAATAAGTTGATAATGCGGCACAGCTCCGCGGTGAGTACTGTATTGCGCGCCAAGTTTTCGATGTAATGCTGCTTGAATTTAGCGAGAACCTCGGGTGGTACGTCATCTAATTGAGCATAAACGAGCGGCACGATCGAATGACGGCGTGCAAGCTGAAACAGATACTCCCAATCGACCTCACCTGCCGACGTCTGCGCACAACGGAGCAACAATTTAACCGCGGATTCACGCGGATAAACGCTGATATGATCTGCGTTCATCTGCGTAAATCCGCGGTTAAAATTCTTATTCATTCACTTTCAATACGGCGAGGAAGGCTTCCTGTGGGATTTCGACGCGGCCGACTTTTTTCATGCGCTTCTTGCCTTCTTTCTGCTTCTCGAGCAGCTTGCGTTTGCGTGTGATGTCGCCGCCGTAGCACTTCGCGATTACGTTTTTGCCGAGCGCCTTGACCGTCTCGCGCGCGATCACTTTGTTGCCGATCGCGGCCTGGATCGGTACCTCGAACAATTGTCGCGGGATTAGCTGCTTCATCTTCTCGGCCAGCGCGCGTCCCTTCGGCTGCGCCGTGCTGCGATGCAGAATCAACGACAACGCATCAACCGGCTCGCCCGCCACGAGCACATCAAGCTTCACGAGATCGCTTTCCCAATACCCCGCGAGGTTGTAATCCAGCGACGCATAACCACGCGACACCGACTTCAGCCGATCATAAAAGTCGAGCACGATCTCATTCAGCGGCAACTCGTACGTAAGCATCACGCGGTTCGACGTGATGTACTCAAAACCCTTCTGCATCCCGCGCTTCTCTTCGAGCAACGGAAGAATCCCACCAAGATGCTCATCCGGCGTCAAAATAACCGCGCGAATCACCGGCTCCTCGATCTTCGTAATACGACCCGGATCCGGCATCTTCGCTGGTGAATCAATGTCCAAAACCTGACCGTCCGTCGTCGTCACCACATAACGCACGCCCGGCGCAGTCGTGATCAAATCGAGATTAAACTCACGCTCCAGTCGCTCCTGCACGATCTCCATGTGCAACAGCCCGAGAAACCCGCAGCGAAATCCAAACCCGAGCGCTGCCGACGACTCAGGCTCATAAAAGAACGACGCATCATTGAGCCGGAGCTTGTCGAGCGCATCACGCAGCTCTTCGTACTGCGCCGTGTCCACGGGATACAAACCCGCAAACACCATCGGCTTGATCTCCTGGTAACCGGGAAACGGCTCCTGCGTCGGCCGCGCTGCTTCCGTGACGGTGTCGCCAATCTGCACGTCAGCAACGGCCTTGATCGACGCGGTAAGAAACCCGACTTCACCGACGCTCAAGTGATCGATCGGCGTCGGCGTCGGTCGATTCACCCCAAGCGTTTCCACCTGATAGTCGCGATTCGCATTAAAGAACCGGATCTTCATCCCCGGCCGGATCGTACCGTCGATCACACGAAACAGAACGATCACGCCGCGATAAGAGTCGTACCACGAATCGAAGATCAACGCCTTCAACGGCGCGTTCGGATCGCCTTTCGGTGGCGGAATGTCGCGCACGATCGCTTCAAGCACATCCGCGACGCCCTCGCCTGTTTTGGCGCTCGTGAGGATCGCATTGTGAGTCTCGAGTCCGATGAAGTGTTCGATCTGCTCGATCGCTTTCTCAGGCTCGGCGCCCGGCAAGTCGATCTTATTGATCACCGGAATCAGCTCGAGATTGTTTTCGATCGCGAGATAAGTATTCGCAAGCGTCTGTGCCTCGACGCCCTGCGACGCGTCGACAATCAACAATGCGCCTTCACACGCCGAAAGCGATCGCGAGACTTCATAAGAAAAGTCGACGTGACCCGGTGTGTCGATCAGGTTGAGCACATACTTCTCGCCGTCGCGTGCTTTGTAATCGAGCCTGACCGCGTGCGCTTTGATCGTAATGCCACGCTCGCGCTCGAGGTCCATGTTGTCGAGCACCTGGTCGGCCATCTCGCGCTCAGACAGAGCCCCGGTGAGCTCGAGCAGGCGGTCGGCGAGCGTCGACTTGCCGTGATCGATGTGGGCGATGATCGAGAAATTGCGAATACGCGAAGGATCCATCTTGTTACAACTTACTCGGGAAAGTTCTCGTTAACGTACGTCCGCGCTTTCTCGGCAGTATTGATCGATTGAATAAAACTACCATTGCGAATCACCCAGCCAACGTGCTCGGCGAGAAACTTCTCATATTCGTCTCCCGAAGGCGTGAAGTCTTCATTAGTTAACCCGAGCTTTACAGTAACGCGCCGTACCAGTTCTTGATCACCCGTCATTACCGCGGCCTGATAGAGCTTGTGCTTGTCGTCGTCAGAGATTGAAGACGTTGATGACGAGTTCGTGTTGGAGGAGTTGTCGTTGTCGTTGCTGTTCCTGTTCGTCGTGAAATCGGAATTATCGTTCGAATTGGAATTGCGGTTAGTGCTGACGTTGTAATTGGAGTTGCGATAGTAGGGTGAGCTTCTCATGAAGTAATAAATGAGGCCACCGGCAATCGCGGCGACAATCAGCCCCAAACAGCCGGCGCCACCACAACCGAGAGCAATCTTCTGGTTACGATTCATTCTTTTTCCTCAAAGGGAGAATTAGCCACAAAAAGCACAAAAGGCACAAATAATTACTTCACGGTTTTCATCCAGGATATGCACTGCTCAAGATAATCATGCATGGTTGATGCGTCGTCACGGTGAATGTCGCCGTGACCCGGCAACACCCACTCAAATTCATAGTTCAAAAGCTTTTCCATCGAGCGTGTTTGCTCGGGCCACGAGTACCACGCCACGCTGCGAAACGCTGTCAGCGTTTGTTTTCGCGGTGACCACGCAAGATGATCGCCGGTGAAGAGAAACTTGTTGCGGTAAAGATAGACGACGTGACCGCGCGTGTGTCCCGGCGTGGGAATCACGAGCAAGTCGTCAGCAAGTTGCACCGGCTCTTCGCCGCGAAGTACATGCTCGACACCGAGACGATTCGCGCCGTCGTCCGCGTGCATGACTCGTTCACAGTCGAATCTTTCGCGAAACAAATGATGTGCGGCAACGTCGTCTTTATGCGTCAGCAGCATTTGACTGACGCCGCCCATCGCTTCAATCCGCTTCACGAGCTGCGTTGCAAAGCGCGGCGAGTCGATCAGGATGTTGCCGCCTTCGCTCTCCGGGCGCGTGATCAAATAGCTCCAGGCGCCGAAACTCGATTCAGACGTGAAGCCGCAGAAGTAAACATTGTCTTCGATCGCGAGAGGAAACGCGTCGATACCGAGATGTGCGTCGTGTCGTTCGATCGCACCGATCGACCCGGTCGGACACGAAACGAGCGCCATCATCGCGAGCTGCGTTTCCGCGTCTGTCTCCGGCTGATGATAGACGCTGCACTGGTCGCCGTGATCGCGAAAGATCCCCGGCGCAAGCTGGCTACACGTATCGCAATCGATGCAGGTGGAATCGACGAAGAAGTCACCGGGGACATTCTCGGGTAAACGTTGTTGCAGACTCGCCACGAAGACATAGTAGCCACAAAAAGGCACAAAAGTCACAAAAGCAGAATTCAGGTTTTAGCTTTTGTGCTTTTTGTGCCTTTTGTGGCTATAGATCGTATTCGTTGATTAGGCGATGTAAGTAGGATCTACTAATCCCGAGCTTCTTCGCGGCGGCGACTTTGTTTCCCTCAGACTGCAACGCGCTTTTGATCATCCGGCGCTTGAGAGCCTCGACCGCGCCTTCCAGCGTGCTCTCATCGCCGGGCGTCGTTCCCGGCAGCACGCGCAGCATCTTCTCGGGCACAAACTCCAGCCCGAGCGTCGGGCCGCTGCTCAGCACTACCAAACGCTCAATCAAGTTCTCCAGCTCGCGCACGTTTCCCGGCCAATGGTAGTCGAGCAAGATTTCAACCAGTCCGGGATCGAGCTCCGGTGTCGGCTGCCCATACTTCTGCGCCGACTTCGCCGCGAAGTGCGCCGCCAGAATCGGAATATCATCCGGACGCTCACGCAACGGCGGCAACACGAGCGGCACCACATTCAACCGGAAAAACAGATCCTGTCTGAACCGTCCTTGCGCCACTTCCTTCTCGAGATCTCGATTCGTCGCCGCTATCAAGCGGATATCAACTGGCAACGTCTTCGTCCCACCGACGCGCTCAAACTCACGCTCCTGCAACACGCGCAGCAGCTTCACCTGCACGGCCGCACTCAAATCGCCAATCTCGTCGAGAAAAAGCGTGCCACCGTCAGCCAGCTCAAACCGGCCTTTGTGACTCTGCGTCGCGTTCGTGAACGCACCCTTCTCGTGACCAAACAACTCCGACTCGATCAACGCCTCCGGCAGCGCCGCACAACTCACCGCGACGAATGGTCCACCAGCACGCGGACTCTCCTGGTGAATCGCACGCGCCAGCATCTCTTTGCCAGTGCCGTTCTCACCGCTCAACAACACGGTCGCACTCGTTGCCGCCACTGACCGCGCCTGCTTCAACACGCGCTCGAGTGCCTGGCTCGTTCCCGTCAAATGTGCAAAGCCCGGCGGGCGCGACAACTCTTCACGCAGCCGTCGATTCTCGATCTCGAGCTGCCGCATGCGCGCGGCCTGGTTGACGATGTGCAACAACTCCGCCGGATCGAGCGGCTTCTCGAAAAACCCGTACGCACCACGCTTCACAGCTTCCAGCGCCGCACGTTTCGAATCGCTGCCCGTAATCACAATCACTTGCAGCGGCGGATCCTGCGCTCGCGCAACATCAATCAATGCGAGACCCTCGGCGATGTCGTCAACGTTCGGAGGCAGGTGCAGATCGCTCACCACCACGTCGATCTCTTCATCATTGATCAGCGCACACGCCTGTTCGCGCGACGCCGCCTGCAGCACCTGATAATCCGACGTCAGCGCCCAGTAAAGACCACTGCGCACTGCGTCGTCGTCATCGACAACCAGTACAATGCCTTTAGGCTGTGGTTGCTGCGTCATCTTGTCGCAATCGCCTCCGAGCGCACACGTATGCCTCACCGTTTATTTCCTGGGCAGTACTGCAGAGGAACGGGCGTAACCGGGTATGCCTTGCGGAAGAGCTTCGCCGCGCTCTTCTTAGCTACGCCTGTCGTGGTGAAATCGATGGTAGCACGACGCGAAATGTGGTTCCAGCGCCTTCGACTGACTCTACTTCGATCGAGCCGCCGCTCGCCTTAATGACTTCGCGACAAGTGTACAGCCCGAGACCGATGCCGGTTCTCTTTGTAGTGGCGAACGGATGAAAGAGCCGAGTCTTGATAAACTGGCTACTCATGCCGCGTCCAGTGTCGCTCACGGAGAACATCGGCGCGCCGTTCTCAGTTGGTCCAGCCTCGATCGTGAGTGTGCCGCCTTTGTCCGTCATCGCTTCGAGAGCGTTCAGGACCAGGTTCTCGAGCACCTCTTCAACACGCGCGGCATCAGCGAGTGCGTGCAACGTCGGCGGCAGTCTCGTAACGATCGAATGTTTGCTGCGCAACGGCTCGGCAGTGATCGTGAGCACGTGTTGAATGATGGGAACGAGATCGACGTCGGTGGGCCGTTTGTGTTCACCGCTGAGAGTTGTCATGGGCCGTGAGAGCCGGGCCACGAGAGCTTTGAGCTTGTCGGTGGCATTGGTGAGCCCCTTCATCGCATCGGTGCGAAACTGAGGATTGTCGAAGTGGCGCTCCATGTTGCCCACAGTCAACGAGAGACCTTCGATCGCATTCTTCAGATCGTGTGTGAGCATCGCCGAGATGCGCATGAACGACGCAAACTGTCGCGACTCTTCTTCACGTGCAATTTGAGCCCGCAATTGATCTGTGACGACGTTGATATTGTCAGCGAGAGCGCGAAAGTCGTCACTCGATTGCAGAATGATGCGACGGTCCAACTCGCCTTTCGCGATCGCGGAAACGTCTTCCTGCACGCGCGCGATTCCTTTTGAGCGGCTGCGCACATGTCGCTCCAAAACAAAGGCAGCGCCGGCTGCGATCAGCAGCGCCAACAACAGTCCGGCGATTCCCCATTTGTGTGCGCTCCAAAGCGCTGCAGATCGATCACGCGCGACGGCAACAGCGACGTGTAATGGTGGAACCGGTGAATAGGCAGTGAGGTACGAGCCTTGTACAAAATCTAATTCACGAACGCCACTCTCGTTATTCTTCATGGCGCCCGAGATTGAATTGAAGCCGGTCAATGATTCGTAGGCTTGGAGATCTTTCAGTGAGCGATCGGAGTTATAGACAATCGTTCCTGAGTGGTCCAGCGCCAGTACGATAGACTGTCCCGACTTTGTTTCCAATCCTCGCGCGGCGCTCGTAAACACGGTTTCAAGATCGAGCACGCCGACAAGCGCGCCGATGGTGCTCGTGCCTTTTTCGTCGTGGACCGGCGCGGAGTATTCGATTGTTGATGGAGAGTTGCCGGGCTTCTCGAGCCAACCGTTTCCCTGCAAATTCCAAACGCCCGGATCGGGCTGGGGCACGTAGTCAAGTTGCGCACGCGAGAAAGAAGTCCACTCGGCCTCGCCATGGCGGACCCACACCGGCTTATGGTCTTTATCGTAAAGAAGCAGCGTCGTGAATTGCCGGCTGAGATCCGGCAGCGACTCGAGGAACCAAAACAGGCCTTGCGGCATCATCGTGGGAACGACCGGGTCTCGATCAGCTACGAGGTGCTGAACGTCGCCCATAATACAGATCTTCAGAAAGTCGGTTTTGCGCTCGCCGAGCTCTTCGGCAATCGCCACATTCAACGAGTTGAGATCGTTCTGCACGATTGCGCCGGCGGTAGTGTCGACACTGCGCAGTCCGTTCCAGTAGCCAAGTGCGGCGAGCAGTAACAGAGGTATGGCGCAAAAGATGAAATAGGTGAGAAAGGGTTTGCGACGCATGAAGGTTCAAGCTCGCTTGCGGCCAAACTCGTGCAGCAGCGGCGCGAGCATCTCGATTATCTGATCGTGGGAAACACCATTGCTGGCGACCAGCCCGTTGCGATTTTGAACGTCAGGAACGTTGTAGTTCAAAGGATAACCGAAAAGGTCCGTTATGCGCCCGCCCGCTTCGGTCAGGATCAGCTCGGGCGCGCACGTGTCCCACTGCTTTGTGCGCGGCGAGAGATGGATGTAAACGTCGCACTGCTGCTCGATGAGCAGGCCGATCTTGATTCCCACTGAGCCACGTTGCACTTCGTCTTTGAAGCCAAAGCGTGTGACGACTTTGTTCATGCGTGGACTGCGATGCGAACGACTCGCTGCCAGGCGCATCTCGGAAAGGTTTTGCTGGTCTGAAACTTTCGCCTGCATCGGATCGAAGTTTGGACGTTCGATCCAGGTTCCGCCGCCGCGCACGGCGCGATAAAGCACGCCGGGCAACGGTTGATAGACCACGCCGAGGACAACCTGGCCGTCTTTGGCGAGTCCGATCTGGACGGCGAAGTCGCCGTTACCATCGATGAAGCCGTTGGTACCGTCGAGTGGATCGACCATCCACACGCGTGACTTTTCGAGGCGGCGTTTGGTGTCGACCGATTCTTCGGCGAGGATGCCGTCGTCCGGAAACTCGCGTTTCAAGCCGGTGACGATCAGATCGTTCGCGATCGTGTCGGCCTGCGTGACAGGTTCGACGTCGTCAGCCGACGTTTTCTGCTTGATATGAAGTGGCCCTTCATAGTGCTCGAGGATCGCCGCACCCGCCGCCCGCGCCAGCTCACAGGCGACGCACAATTCATGATCGTAGGCTTTAAGTTCCAAATCCGCCTTCATCCGCGTAAATCCGCGGCTGCTTTTCTGACCGCCGCCACAGTCTCCTCGATATCGCTTTTCGTCGTTCGAAAATTCGTGATGCACGCGCGGAGCGCGAATTTTCCATTCACCGTCGCATTCGACAAATACGCACGCCCACCTTTCTGCACCAGACCCATGATGCGCTCATTCAACCGATCAAGTTCAGCCTCACTCGTGCTGTCCTTCGGCACATACCTGAAACAACAGATACTCAACTCGACCGGCGCCAGCAGCTCAAAATCATCAGCATTCGAAACGATTTCGCCGAGATACGCCGCCAACGCAATATCTTCACTGATCGCCTGAGCAATCCTTTGTTGACCGTAATACTGCAACGTCATCCAAACTTTCAGCGCCCGGAAACGCCGCGACAGCTCCACGCCGTAATCCCAGAACGCAAACGCCTCTTCGTCAGTGTAGCCATGCGTCTTGATGTAATCGGCATCCTCGGTGCTGAACGCCGCGCGCGCCGCATCAGCGTTACGAAACAGCAGACAACCAGCATCAACCGGAACGTAAAGCCACTTGTGCGGATCGAGTGAAACCGAGTCGGCCCGCTCGAGACCGGCGAAGAGATGTTTCCTGCGTTCGTCTAAAGATCCTGGCGCGCCGTAAGCCCCATCGACGTGAAACCACAGATCGAATTCTTCTGCGACCTTCGCGATTTCAGCGAGCGGATCAACGACACCGGTGTTTACAGTTCCCGCACTGCCGACAACGCAAAACGGCCGCAGGCCCTCGCGTCGATCGGCCGCGATCTTTTGACGCAGCAGATCGACGCGCATTCGCTGTCGCTCGTCACATGCGATCGTGCGCACCTGATCGCGCCCGAAGCCGAGAATGTCCGCCGCCTTCGAGATCGACATGTGAACTTCTTCAGACGCGTAGATCGTCATCGGCGGACCGGAGTTCCAGAGTCCCTCGCGTGACGTGTTGCCGCCCGACTTGCGACGCTGCGCTACTAGCAGGGCAATCATATTTGCCATCGAGCCGCCGCTCGTTAATAAGCCTTTCGCGTCGTGATCGTAGTTGATGAGCGCACCGAGCCACCGCACGATCATCCGTTCGAGCTCGGTGCCTGCCGGACCGGAACGCCAACACGTTATGTTTGCGTTGAGTGCCGACGCGATCAGATCTGCGTAAGCGCCGACGGGAGTGGATGGTGAAGCGACGTAACCGAAGAACCGCGGGTGGCCGTTGTGACGGCTCAGGTCCATGATCGTCCGACACTCGTTGAGAAGTTGTCCGATTGGTCGTCCTTCACTCGACAACTCAGTCTCGATTGCCGCGAGCGTTTTCCCCGCATAATTTTCAGCACGAACCGGCCGCTCGGCGATCGTCGTCATGTACTCGAAAATCAGTTTCGTTGACTCTGACGAAATCTGCTGGAGGTCGTCGTCGTTGACGTCGAGCGAGGACTGCGTTCGTAATGACATTGTGGTCACAAACTAACATATCCTGTTAACATTCGCTCGCTATGCCAGCTAAATGCGCAACACCTGAGGGCACTGCCCGCTATCGCGAACGCTTCGCGGATCGTCACTTCAGCGAACAGCACGGCCTCATGCTTTCCTCGATCGGAATCGGCACGTATCTCGGCAATCCGGACGCAGCCACCGATGCAGACTACACGCGCGCGATCGTTCGCGCCGTGCAGCTTGGCGTCAACGTCATCGACAGCGCTGCCAACTATCGTTTTCAACGAAGCGAACGCTCGATCGGGGCAGCATTGAAGCTGCTCGCGGCCGAGCACGGCATCGCGCGTGAAGAGCTCGTCATCTGCACGAAAGGCGGCTACCTGCCGTTCGACGGCGCGCCGCCGCGCAGTGTCGCTCAGTATTTTCAAGAGACTTTCGTGAAGCCGGGTATCGCGTCGTTCGAGGACGTCGTCGCGGGCAGTCATTGCATGACGCCGTCGTACCTTCAGAGTCAGCTTGATCAGTCTTTGCGCAACATGGGCCTCGAGTGTGTGGACGTTTATTACATTCACAATCCGGAGTCGCAGTTGGGGCACGTCTCGGAGCAGGAGTTTTACGATCGGATCAAGCAGGCGTTTGCGCGACTGGAAGAGAACCGGCGAGAGGGGAAGCTCGCGCATTATGGGGTGGCGACGTGGAATGGATTTCGGACGCCGCCGAATTCGGGCCACCATCATTCGCTCACGCGCATGGTCGAGCTCGCGCGTGAGGTTGGCGGCGAGCAGCATGGGTTTCATTTCATTCAACTACCGTTCAATGTGGCGATGCCTGAAGCGACGAGGGTTTTTGATGAGGCGCAGCGATCAGGTATTACAGTTGTTGCGAGTGCGTCGTTGATGCAGGGGCGCATTCCGCCGCAAACGGCGATCGAGTTTGCGCGTTCGCATCCGGGCCTTACGACGGCGCTCATTGGGATGAGCCGCGTCGAACACGTGGAAGAAAATTTAGCCGCGGATTTACACGGATGAACGCAGATCCATACAAATCATTTTCGGAGTTTTGGCCGTTTTATGTCTCGGAGCACAGCCAGCCGGCGACGCGTTGGTTGCATTTGATTGGGACCACCGCGGGCATTGCGTTGCTGGTTTATTTGGTTGCGAGTGGAAGGTGGTGGCTGTTCTTCCTGGGTTTCGTGCCGGGTTATGGCTGCGCGTGGCTCGCGCATTTTCTGATCGAGAAAAATCGTCCGGCGACATTCAAATACCCGCTCTGGTCGTTCATGGGCGACTACAAAATGATCGCCCTCATGCTCACGGGCCGCATGAGCGCCGAGGTCAAAAAGTTTGCGCGGTAACATCCCCATCCCCGAGATTCCACACGGCGAAGATCTATGGCTCATCGTGCTCGTCACGTCCGTGCGTGAGCGCCGCACGCAACAGGGCCGTGTCTTCTGCGACGCCTCTGCCCGCAACGCGACCGGCTCGATCGCGCTCAAGATCTGGGGCGAGATACTCGAGACTCAAAAAGAGCTCAAACCCGGTCTCTGGGGCATCACCGGCAAACTCGAAACTTTTCAGGATCGCTCGCAGTTCGTAGTCGCCGAGTATCGTCCGATCACGCTCGAACAGTATCGCGAACACCAGAAAGCCGAGCCGCAACTCCCACGCGCTTACACGATCGACATCGAAACACTCACGTTGCCTGATTTCCGCGAGCGCGTCGGTCCACAGCTCGAGCGCTCGATGCGTCTCGGCAACATGCGCGTCGAGCAGCAACAGCGCTACCTCGAAGACATCGCCGCGGAAGAAGAACGTTGCTACGCGTTGGGCGCGTTGAGCGCTACGTCGGGTCGCGTGCTCTCGATCGCGTTGCACGTCGGCTCGATTCCGGGTCTGGAGTTTCCCGAGCTCGGTCCGCAGGAGAGCGAGCACGTGTTTGGGATCGACAAGTACGGTTACGAAGAGGACGAGAAGAAAGCGCTCCAGGATTTTCTAAACGTCATGAAGGACTTCGATCCTGATTGCGACGAGCTCGTCGGACACAACATCATCGGGTTCGATCTGCCGTTTATCTTCCAGCGCTCGCTCGCGCACGGGATCAAGGCGCGGCCTTTTGTGAATCTCGGTGAGTACAACGTCCGCGGCGTGTTTGACACGATGCATCGCTGGTGGCTCGGCGCGAAGCGACACGTCAGTCTTGATGACGTCGCCTGGGCGCTCGGGATTGAATCAAGCAAGACTGCCGACGTCGAGGGCAGCAAAGTTTTTGATCTCTACCAGGCGGGTAAACTCGATCTCATCCGCGAGTACAACCTCAACGATGTCCGCGTGACACGCAAGATCTACGAGCGCATGGTCTTCAGCTTCGGACGATAAAAATCCTGTCAATCTTGTAAAATCCTGTCATCCTGGCTAAAGGTTACTCTCGCTTCACGAACCTAGATTTAGTGAACATCTCCAGCTCGAATCAAACATATTGTGTTTTTTGTGCCTCTTTGTGGCTACTTGCTGCTAGAATGCATCTCCATGGAAATCGTCTTCCCCGTGTCGATGCTGGCGCTTGGCCTCAGTATCGGCGCCTTTTCCGTTTGGCTGGTCACACGCACGAAACTGAAATACGAATTTGACCGCGGCCGCACGTACGGTGAAACAGAGCGCGCCGTGCTGCAAACACGTCTCGAAGAAGAGCGAAAGGCAAACCAGGAGAAGCTTACGCTCCTCAACAACGCCGAAACCAAACTCGCTGACGCGTTCAAAGCGCTCTCCGCCGACGCCCTCCGCAGCAACAACCAATCGTTCCTCGATCTCGCAAAACAAAATCTCGAATCGTTTCAGCAAACCGCGAAAGGCGAGCTCGAGCGACGCCAGAACGCGATCGGCGATCTGATCAAACCACTGAAGGAGTCGCTCGAAAAAGTCGACGGCAAGATCGGCGAGCTCGAAAAGAACCGCGTCGGCGCTTATTCGGAGTTGCGCGAGCAGGTGAAGACACTCGCCCAGTCGCACCTGCAACTCCAATCAGAGACGAACAACCTCGTCAAGGCGCTGCGTGTGCCGCACGTTCGCGGCCGTTGGGGCGAGATTCAGTTGCGCCGCGTCGTCGAGATGGCGGGCATGCTTCAGTACTGCGACTTCGTCGAACAGGAAACAGTCGCGACTGAAGAGAGTCGCATCCGTCCTGACTTGATCGTAAAGCTGCCGGGTAATCGCACGATCGTCGTCGACTCGAAAGTCCCGTTTGATGCGTTCTACGAATCGATCGCGACAAGTGACGACGAAGTGCGTGCGAGCAGGTTGAAGGATCACGCGCGACTGGTCCGAACTCACATCCAGTCGCTCAGTCGCAAGTCTTACTGGGAAACCGTGCAGCCGACGCCCGAGTTTGTCCTCTTGTTTCTTCCGGGGGAAACGTTTTACAGTGCGGCGCTCGAAAACGATCCGAAGCTGATCGAAGACGGCGTCAGCCAGGGCGTGATCATCGCGACGCCGACGACGCTGATTGCGTTGTTGAAAGCGGTGTCGTACGGTTGGCGGCAGGAACAGATGGCGGACAATGCGCAGGAAGTCAGTAACCTGGCGAAGACGCTTTACGATCGCCTGCGCGTGTTTACAAATCACTTCGACGACATCGGCAGAAACCTCGACCGCGCGCTCGACGCCTACAACAAAGGCGTGCGCTCACTCGAATCGCGCGTGCTCGTCACGGCGCGGCGCTTCAAAGAGCGAGGCGCGATAGCGGGCGAGGAGATCGAGATACTCGAGCCAGTCGACAAAGCAGCCCGATCGCTGAGCCGAGACGACGGCGGCCTGTTCCCCGAAGAAGATATGCCCCTGCTGAAAGCCCGAACGGCAAAACAAAGATAAGAGGGCCACGGATTACACGGATAACACAGATCAGAAATAAAATCTGTGTTATCCGTGTAATCTGTGGCTGAATATTTTGAACGAGATTTGGTTAGGCCCGCTGCTCAACGACAACCGCGCGCTACTCATCGAGCGCTGCGCTAAATTCCTGGCCAACAATCAGAGCGACGCTTTTATCTATCTCGCCGCGTCGTATCCGCTGCTTGAACGCGTCACTCAAGAGCTGCTCGACGGCCAACGCACGCGCGGCGTCTGGGGCGAGCTCCCGGTCTACTTGTTTCGCGGTCTCGTGCGGCGCGTGCTCTACACGGCTGTCGACGAGAACGGTCACAACCTCCCGCCACGCATTCCCATCGATCGCGACGAGCTGCCGTTGAAGCGCAGTTTGATCTCACAACTGTTGCTACAACTGCTCGCCAACAATCAATTGAAAGCATTCGCACCACTCGCCACGCGCGAAGGTTGCGTCAACAGCATCTCCACGCTGCTCGGCGAGATCCAGCGCGCCGCGCGAACGCCGTCCGAGCTTGCTGACATCCTCACCACGCGCGCAAAAGATCTCGAAAAAGGCAACGGCACCACGCGTGGCATCACGCAGCTCGACTTCGACAAAGAGATCTCGCTCATCTATTCGACGTACACCGAGCTGCTCGACGGGAACCTGTTCACCGAAGAAGACGCCGAGCAACTGCGCGCGCTCTGGATCCTGCGCGGCATGATCGACGGACATTGGGTGAAGGCGCCGTGGCTCTCGAACGTGCAGCTACTGATCATCGACGGCTTCTTCGACTTCACACCTGTTCAGGGCGAGATCCTACGTCAGCTAATTCCGCTTTTGCCGCAAACGATCGTGAATCTCAATCACGACGACACGAATCCCGAGATCTTCACGCCGTTCAAGGAGACGATCGGACAGTTTGAAAGCATCGCGAAGTTTGACCAGGTGCATAGTCATGATTACGTCGCGACCGGCGGTGTCCTTGCTGAGCTGCGCGAGAACCTCTTCAACCCGCTCACGTCGTCTGGTGAGGTTTCTGACGATCCGGAAATGCTCGTCCGTGAGATTCGTTATCTCGAATGCGGCGATCGCGACACCGAGATCCGCACGATCGCACGCGAAGTCAAACGCCTCGTGCTCGTTGAGAATTACGATCTCGCCGAGATCGCGCTCGTCGTGCGCCAGCGCGCCACGTATGGACCGACGATCACGCGCGTCATGCTGGAAGAGTCGCTGCCGTGCAATCTCGAGCTGCGTATCGACGCCGGCGACGTTCCTGCAAATCGCGCCACACTGAAACTGTTCTCCCTCCTCGAAGGTTTGTCTACGGAAGAAGATCAGGCCACGCGAATCGCTGAAATCGCGGACCTGATCAAGTCGGAATATTTCCGGCTCAGCGATGCCGAGATGCGTGTGTTGTCGACGCGTTTCGACGAACAACACGCCGGTCTCCTCGACAACAACTTAAATCTGAAGGCGCGTTATCGCATTGGCTTCTGGGACGCTGACTCGCTCGAGAATGCTTTCGCGTACGTCGGCAGCGAGTTGAGCGTGAACGCGTGGCTCGCGCGCGCGCACAAGCTCTACACGGATCTGCCCGGCGCGACTGCGACCAAAGAGCTTTTGAACATCGATCCGGGCGCGCATGATCGCGACCGCGACATCGCCGACAACGTCGAGAACGCAGAGATCGTGAAGCTCGAGGACAAAGGCGTAGAGAAGAAGCGACGTCCTTCGCGCGACGTTCATTCAGCGGCGCTCGCGTGGACCGCGCTCGTGGTCCAGCGATTTGCCGAGTTGCTGCAACGAGTGCCGCGCGAAGGCAAGCCAACGCAGCTCCGAAGTGAGCTGATGCAACTGCTCGATCGTCTCGGCTTCCGTGATCAGATTGCCGAGCCCGCGAAGCACTCGACGGACGAGAAGCAACTGCCGCAAGTGATGCTCAACTTCAATGCGCTCGAGGGTTTGCGGCGCGCGTTCGTCGCCGCGATCAAGAGCATTGAGCTGGTTGCCGGTGGTCCGAGGACGTTGCGGCTCGCGACGTTTCTCCAGGAAGTGCGACGCTCACTCAACGCGCAGTCGCAGATCTTTGGCGCGCCTGATCGCAACGGTTTGCGCGTGCTCGAAGCGACCGACGTTCGTGGGCTGCGCATGCGTGCAGTCTTCATCGCTGGATTGATCGAAGGCGGGTTTCCGTTAAGCGCGTCGCGCGATTGGATCTACCCGCGTGAAGAGCGCGATCGATTACGCGAATACGGCCTCACACTCGAAGACATCTCGCCCAACACGTTGCTCAAGGAAGAACACTATTTCTACCAGGTCGCGTGTCGTGCGACGGAGCGTTTGTATCTCACGCGGCCGCTGATGCTCGGAGACGATTCGGAGACGGTCGCTTCTTACTACATCGACGAGCTGCGACGCGCGATCGCGCCGCGAAGACTCGAGACCGAGATTGTTCGGCGCGACTACGACGGCAAGAACCTCGACGATGCGTCGACTACGACCGAGATGAAAGTCGGTCTCGTGCGCCAGCAGGAGCGGCATCTTCATCGCGGTGCGAAGGGGAGTCTGTTGCCGCAGCCGCGCATCATGCGACTGCTGACGCTCGCGCGTAACGACGGTTTTCTGAGCGACGCGGCGTTGCGACGTATCGAGATCGAGCGTGAACGCGCCGGGCAATACTTCGGAATGTACGACGGCGAGATCACGGATCCGGATTTGCTGCACTTGATCAAGTTGAAATTCGGATCGGATTTTATTCACAGCGCGAGTGGCCTGAGTGTTTACGGCAACTGTCCTTATCGTTTCTTTGCGCAAAGAGTGTTGCGACTCGAGCCGCGCGGCGAGGCGGCGCTCGATCTTCAGGCGATCGATGCCGGCAAGTTGTTACACGACATTCTGCGGCGCTTCTTTGAGCGTCATCGACGCGAGCCGCTGCACACGCTCGATCGCAAGAAGCTACAGAAAGAGCTGGCGAACATTGCCGACGCTGTGTTTGACGAGCACGAGCGTGTTGTGCCGCCGCTCAACCGTCAGATCTGGAAGATCGATCGAGAGATTCGCAAGATCCTTCTGGACCAGGTGCTGTTGTACGAGCTGGAAGTTCAGGAAACGGCGGAGGGCCAGCAGGTGTTGCCGTCATATTTTGAAGTCGCGTTTGGGGGGATGAAGTCAGCGGCCAAAGATCCCGATTCGAAAGAAGAGCCGCTCGAGCTCACGCGCGAGACGTTCGTCGGTGAAGAGACGATCAAGATCAGCGGCCAGATCGATCGTGTTGATGTGGCTAAGGACAACACGCTCATCGCTTACGACTACAAGCTGTCGACCGGATCGAGCCGCAGCGACATCATCTCAGGACGAAGTCTGCAACTTCCGATCTATCTCGAAGCACTCGAACGACTGATCCTGCCGGACCAGCCGATCGCGGGCGGCGGTTACTATGTGATCCGCGGCGGTCAGGATCGACGGAACAAGGGTTTATATCGTGCGAGCCAGTTGGATTATCTGAAGCTGCGCGCGAAGAACTCGGTGTTTACTGATGAAGAGTGGCAAAGGATTCGCGAGCAGGTCGTGAAGCGCGTCTGGGAGTTTCTCGACGGCATCCGCGCCGGACGTTTCATCGTCGATCCTTCCGAACGATTAAAGACCTGTCGCTTCTGCGACTACGGCGCCGTCTGTCGCTACGATCGCGATCGGATCGATCGCAAGAAGAAATCGGTGTAATCCGTGGCTAAAATTTTATTACCAGAACAAGCCGCGGCCGCGTACGAGATCGACAAACACGTCTCGGTCACGGCGGGGCCGGGGTCTGGGAAGACTACGGTGCTCGTCGAGCGCTACGTCCACATTCTTCGCGAACATAGTCTCTCGATCGATCAGATCGTTGCTATCACCTTCACGAACCGCGCTGCTAATGAGATGCACGAGCGCCTGCGCACCGAGCTCAACCAGATGCTGCGCATTGCCAACGAAGAGGAGCGACGCCGCTGGCTGAACTACAAACGAACCCTTGATGGTGCGGTAATAACGACGATTCACGGCTTCTGCGCGCGACTGCTGCGTGAGTTTCCGATCGAGGCGCGCGTCGATCCGCAGTTCCTGCTACTCGACGAACATCGCGCAGCGATGATGCTCGAGTTGATCGTCGAGGAAGTCCTTTCCGAGTTCATCAGCAGCGGTCACATCGAGATCTCACGACTAACTCTCGGCGTGGGCCGCAGCAGACTCGCAGCAGCGTTGGCACAACTCTATCGCGAAGCGCGCGGCCAGGGTCTCGGTCTCGAAGATCTCGCACTCGCCACCGCGCGCGTCCACGCAACCGAAGAAGATCACGCGCGTGCACTCGAAGAGCTCGAACGCATGATGTCGGAATTTCTGGGTATTCGTCGCACGACAAAAGCCTCAATGACGAACCGGGCTGACGTCCTCGCCGCGTGGACCGAAGCGCAGAAGCTTTTGAAGTCGATTCCTTCGCACGAGAATCTCGCGGACTTCTGTCGCCTAGTCGATAACTTCCGCGCGCATCGCCCGCAAGCGCGCCCTCCTGTCGCAGATCACGTAAAAGCGCTCGACACGCTCGTCTGGGAAAAGGGACTGCAAGGACGTGTGCCGCAAGTCTGTCTCGACCTTTTCGCGCGGCGGTACGCGCTCGAGATGGTCAACTTGTTGTTGCGCGTCGATCAGCGACTCAACGAAGAGAAACAGAAACTCTCTGCGCTCGACTTTGATGATCTCGAATTGCGCACGCTCGAGCTTTTGCAGCGTCCCGAGGTGATCGCGCGTACCTCGGAGCGCTATCGCTTCTTCCTCGTCGATGAGTTTCAGGACACGAACAACGTGCAACGCGTGTTGCTCGAACGTCTCGCGCTCGCGAAAGGTCGCCGTCCGGCAAATCTCTTCATCGTCGGCGATCGCAAGCAGTCGATCTACGGTTTCCGCGGCGCGGACGTTGATGTGTTTCGCGAGATGACGTCGATCCTTTTGGCAGCAAAGGGTGAAGAGAAGCCGCTGCAGTTGAACTTCCGCAGCCAGCCGCCGCTCATCGCGTTCTTCAATTACCTTTTCGCGCGGCTGTTCCAGGTTCCCGATGACATCCCAGCGAGCGAATACAAAAATCTGGACCAGCTCGGCTACGTGAAGCACGAAAAGAGCGAGCCCAAACGCGAGCTGCGAGATGCTGGCCCACTCGTCGAGCTGCTCGTCACGACGAAGCCTTCGCTCGAAGACGATCCGCGCGCGGAGCAGGACTCGCGCGTGCTCGACGCGCAGCAGCTTGCGCGCCGCATCCTCGCGCTCACGCAAGGCCCTGACAAGCTCAAGTACGGTGACATCGCCCTACTGTTTCGCGCGATGACGCAGGTGCAGATTTACGAATCGGTTTTTCGACGCGCAAACATCCCTTATCAAACCGTGCTCGGCCGCGGTTTCTACGAACGCGAAGAAATCACCGATCTCATCCAACTGCTGCGCTTCCTAGACAACAAGACGGACGAGATCGCCCTCGCCGCCGTGTTGCGTTCGCCGCTTTGCGGACTGTCTGATAATGCCTTGCTCGGCTTGCGCTGTGCGCCGCTCGTGAATGAAGTTGAAACTAACGTGCCGTTGCGTGGCTTCTCCGCGACGCGCCCGCTTTACACGGCCCTGCGACATCACGAAGAGATCGCGTTCATTAGCCCCGAAGAGCATGAGCTGCTCGATCGTGCCGCGAAGCTGATCGGCGAGCTGGTCGATCGACGTCATCATTATCCCATTCAGGATCTGCTGCGTTACGCAGTCGAGGAATCGGAGTACATGACTGTCGTCGCGGCGAACTACGACGGCGCACAACGTCTCGCAAACGTCGAGCGACTCTTCACACTCGCCGCGCGCTTCGAAAGCTCGGGAACACACTTGATTCGCGACTTCGTGCGCTACGTGGAAGAGTTTGAAGCGATTGGCAGTCGCGAGAGTGAAGGTCAGATCGATCAAGCTGCGGATGCGGTGCGACTGATGACGATTCACCAGGCGAAAGGCCTCGAGTTTCCGGTCGTGATCATTCCCGATCTGCAACGGCTCTCGCGTGTCGCGACTGACAACTGGGTGCTACTCGATCGTCATCAGGGACTGACACTGAAAGTTCCGGATGGTCGCGGCAATCTCGTCGCGGGTTGCACGTTCACGAATTTCGAGAAGCGACACGCATGGCGCGAGCAGTTTGAAAGCATGCGGCTGCTTTACGTGGCTGCAACACGTGCTGAAGATCGCTTGATCTTCTCAGGCGTGACTGACGAAGTCGCAAACCTCGGCTCGAAGAACGACTCGTGGCTCAAGTGGATCTGGCAGGCGTTGGAATTGCACGATCGGCGCGCGAGCGACGTGATCGATCTGGACGATGATGTGCAGTTGCAGCTCACAATGAATCTCGCTGACGAGCCGCCTGATGAATTCGAGCCGCAACCCGAACAACCGCTACAGACGAGCATGCATTCGGCCGACTCGCTGCAAGAGGCGTTTCCCCTCATCAGACCGTTCGGCCGCGCAAGCGGCAACGCGATTCACCGCTTCAGCGTCACGCAGTTGATCAACTACCAGCGTTGCCCGCGTCAATATTATTTCGATCGCGTGTTGCAGCTACCGGCCGCAGACCAGATGGCAGTCTGGAACAACGCTGAAGCACCGGAGCCGCCGGCAAACCTTACTGCGACTCTGAAAGGCTCGGTCATTCATCGTTTTTGCGAGCGCTACACCACAGGCCAGAACGTAGAGGAATGTTTGCGCGCGAGTTTTGAGGAAGTCTTGCGGTTGCGGCAGGCGCAACTCTCGGATCGCTTCGTCGAGATCGATCAGAAGGCCGCGATCAGAGCGATGCTGCCACTCGCTAAGAACTATCTCGCCAGTGACGTTTACAAGCGCGTCGAAGCAGTGCCGAAGATCGCGGAGCATTACTCACCACGTCCCGCGGGTGCAGAAGGTCTATGGAGCGAGCTCAGCTTTCGCTTGCGACGTCGTCTCGGAGTTCTCAACGGCATCATCGACAAGCTTTTGATCACGGATTCGGGTGTCGAGATCATCGACTTCAAAACCAACCGCATCGCTTACGACAAATCGGAAGTTCCGCGCGAGCCGCCTGCGCCGCGCATTCGCACACCGAAAGGCAGTCAATTCGCTTTCGACTTTGAAGATGAAGGACCGCCACAGCCGGTCAATCGTCACCCGTCGCTGGAAGAAGCCCTGAAGACTGCGGCCGAGGATTACCAGTTACAGATGCAGGCGTACGCGCTCGCCGTGCGCGAGTTGTTGCCGTCGCTCGCGGGCGCGAACGTCCGTGTGACGTTGCATTTTCTCGATCCGAATGTCGAGGTGCATCTCGCGGATGAGTTGCTTGCGGCTGCCCGTTGCGAGCAGGCTGTCGATGAAGGCATGCAGCGCACGATCTTCTCTTCCGACCCGGCGAATTTTCCCGTCAAGACGGCGCCTCACTGCCGCATGTGCAACTTCCTGAGCGTGTGCGAAGCGGGCAAGAAGTGGGTCGCTGAAAACTGGTCCACAGATTACGCCGATAACACAGAATAGAAATTCTTGTCTGCTTCTGTGCAATCTGTGTAATCTGTGGATACCTATGATCAAAATCAACTCATTTGATGGGGGTGAGTTCGACGCTTACCTTGCATTGCCTGCGAGCGGTTATGGGCCAGGCATCGTCGTGCTCCAGGAGATCTACGGCGTCAGCAGGTTCCTGCGCAGCGTCGCTGACTGGTATGCGGCGCACGGGTTCGTCGCGCTCGTGCCGGATCTGTTCTGGCGCATCGAGCGCGGCGTCGAGCTCACGGACAAAGGTGACGACTGGAACAAAGCGATCGAGCTTTATCAGAAGATCGATGAGGCGAAGGCGGTGGAAGACTCTGCCGCGGCGCTCGAGTTTTTGAGAAAGCACACGGCGTGCAGTGGACGCGTAGGCGCGGTCGGCTTTTGTATGGGCGGGAACCTCGCGTACCTGTTGTCAACGCGATTCAAACCTGATTGTGCGGTCGGTTACTACGGCGTCAGCATCGAGAAGAGTCTCGATGAAGCGAAGAACCTCAGCAGTCCGTTGATGCTGCACATCGGTGGGCAGGACAAGTTTTGCCCGCCGGAAGCGCAGGCGCAGATTCATGCGGCGCTCGATGCGAACCAACACGTCACGATTCACGATTACCCCGAGATGGGCCATGCGTTTGCGCGCACGGGTGGTGAGCACTATGAGCCCGCGGCGGCCGAGCTCGCGAACCTGCGCACGCTCGAGTTCTTTGTCAGTCATCTCGCGGGCGCCGGTTGTGCTTCAGCGCAACAGGTGTTGTCGCAGCGTTGGGATGATCATGTGAAGTACGAGTTCGCGACGCGCAACACTGACGACACACTCGAGACGATGGTCGTGGATGCGTATGTGAATCACGTGCCGGTGATGACTGGCGGTGTCGGGCATGAAGAGCTGCGTGAGTTTTATTCGACACGTTTCATTCCGCAGATGCCGCCGGATACGGCGATGACGCCGGTCTCGCGCACGATTGGTGTCGATCGGATCGTCGATGAGATGGTGTTTGAGTTTACGCACACGAGCAAAATGGATTGGATGTTGCCGGGTGTTGAGCCGACCGGCAAGCATGTGAAGGTGGCGCTCGTCGTGATCGTTCACTTCCGTGACGGCAAGCTCGCGCACGAGCACATCTACTGGGACCAGGCGTCGGTGCTCGCGCAGCTCGGGTTGATTGATTCAACGAAGCTGCCGGTGGTTGGCGTCGAGAGTGCCGAGAAAGTGCTGAATCCGCGTTCATCCGCGTAAATCCGCGGCTAAAATACTCCACATGAAACTGCGTCGCGACCTGGGAACAGTTGAATCGTACGCCACCGTGATCGGGATCCTGATCGGCGCGGGGATCTTTCAAGTCACGAGCCAGGCGTGGGCGCTGTCTGGTCCAAGCGTGATCCTCGGTTATCTCGTCCTCACACCCGCGATCCTGGCCACCTCGATCCCGTACGCCGCGTATCTCTCGACACCACTCGGTCGCGAACCGGGCGGCGAGTATCTCCACATCTCGCGCACCCTCGGCGGCTTTCGTCTCGCATACGTCGGCGCGTGGCTCAAGATCATTTCTTACATCGGCGCGGGCGCATATCTCGCGAACGCGATGGCTGGCTACTTCATCGCGCTGAGCGGTAATCGCATCGACGGACAAAGATTTAAGTTGCCACTGGCGCTCGCTGCTTTAGTCATCTTCTATTTAATTCACGTGATCGGCATTCGCTGGTTCGGACGCTTTCAGGTGCTGATGTCGGCGCTGAAGCTGCTCGCGCTGCTCGTACTGATCGTGCCGGGTCTGTTTGTGCTTCGCAGTGAAAACTACACACCATTCTTCACGCACGGCGCGAGCGGCTTCGGCGCGAGTCTATTGCCGTTGTTCTTTGCTTACGCCGGCTTCGAGTCGATCGCGCAAACTGCCGGTGAAGTGAAAGACAGCACGCGTCGCCTGCCGAAGATCCTGTTGAAAGGAATTACTTTCACGGCGCTGATCTACGTCTTCACGTCGATCGTTTCGTTTGGCGTTCTGCCCGGCGGGCGTCTGCAAGCGAGCAGTGCACCGATGGCTGAAGTCGCGTCGATCTACTTACCTACGGGCGCCGCGACGTTCGTCACGATCGGCGCGATCGCCGCGATCATGACCGCACTCAACGGCACGATCTTCGTTCCGTCACGACTCGCCATCATGTTTGTCGAAGACGGACTCGCACCGCGCTGGCTCGGCTTCATCAACAAAGCGACCGCGACGCCGATACGCGCCCTCACGCTCACGCTCATCGGTTGCGCGATTTTGCTCATCAGCGGACAGCTTTCACTAGCGTTGAACGTTGCAGTTTTTGCCCTCGTCGTGCTTTATTTCATTCATAGCTTAGTATTTTTGCTGCTCCCTCGACTGAACCCGTCGCTTGCGAGTGAGATCAAGATCAGCCTGTCGCATCGCGTGCAGCAGGCGGCCGCGACCGTCTCGCTCGTGTCGATGGGGCTGATGATCCTGATCCAGTTGCGACAGGATGCCGTGGTGTTGAGTACGCAGACACTCGCCGAGCGGATCAGTAAGCAGTCGTTGACGAGCATTGAGCTGCTCGTGGTGTGGGGAGTTATCGGAGCGGGTTTGTATCAACTCGCTCGCATGCAGCGAAGTAGTCAGAAAGTCGGGGCACATGCAGATTGAAGGCAAACGAGTGCTGGTCACTGGAGCGAGTCGCGGGCTTGGCCGCGCGCTCGTGACCGCGTTTGTCGCTGCGGGTGCGAGCGAGGTGATCGCGGGCGCGCGCAAGCCGGAAGATCGAGAAGCTTTGAAAGCTCCACGAATGACGCCGGTGCAGTTGGATGTGACGGTAGCAGACGATATTGAAGAGCTCGTGCACCTCGGTCCTATCGACATTCTGGTCAATAACGCAGGCGTTGCGGGGTTTGGCAATCCATTAACGATGGATTTTGCGGCGGCGCAGGAAGAGATGGCGGTGAACTATTTTGGCGTGTTGCGGGTGACGCGTGCGGTCGCGCCAGGGATGATCGCGCAGCGCGATGGAATCATCGTCAACGTGGCTACGGCGTTCGCAAAAGTTAACTTGCCCCTCGTGGGAACGTACTGCGCGACGAAGGCGGCGTTGTTGTCGTTGGGGCAGGCCATGCGCGCGTATTTGTCGGAGCACAATGTTCGTGTGATTACCGTGATGCCGACGACAATCGATACTGATATGAGTAAGAGCGCCGACGTGCCGAAGATGACGAAGGAGTTTGTCGCGGGCGAGATACTGGCGGCGATACGCGAGGAGCGGCACGATCCGCCGATTGGCGATGAGGCGAAGGGCATGTTCGCGAGCTTATCGAAGGACGCCCTAGGCTTAGAAAAAGTTTTACAGGATTACAGGATGTAGCACGATTAAGAAGATAGGAATCTTGTAAATTCTGGAAATCCTGTAATCCTGTCTAAGGTTTTATGATCGCAAACAGGCATCGTAATGAATTCCCAACGCTGGCTTCGGGCATACATCTGCTCAGTCACAGCCTCGGGCCGGTGCCGCGCGCGGCGCGTGAGTCGATGCTCAGTTACATCGACGCCTGGGAACATCACACGAGCGAGGATGCGTGGGCGACGAGCTGGTGGACGCTCTCGCGTCGCGTCGGCGATCGCATCGCACTCATCCTCGGCGGTGAGCCCGGCTCCGTTCAGATCCAGCCAAACGCGTCGCTTGCCCTCGCGACCGTCGCCTCCTGTTTCGACTTCAACAAAGGCCGCAACAAGGTCGTCACGACTGCGCTCGACTTCCCTTCGATGGAATACTTCTGGGACGGACAACGCCAGATTGGCGCGCGCGTCGAAGTCGTTCCGTCGAGCGACGGCATTTCAGTTCCACTCGAGCGCATCCTTGACGCTATCGACAACGAGACGTGTCTCGTCGCGCTCGCGCACACATCCTATTGCAGCTCATATCGCGTCGATGCACGTGCGATCGTCGAGCACGCACACGCAAAAGGCGCGCTCGTGCTTCTGGACGTGTATCAGTCAGCCGGCGTGTTACAACTCAACGCTGCTGAGTGGAACGTCGACTTCCTGATCGGCGGCACGATCAAATGGCTGTGCGGTGGTCCGTCGTGCGGCTATTTGTACGTCCGTCCCGATCTACAACGAGATCTGAAGCCACGGCTCACAGGCTGGGTCGCACACGATTCGCCTTTCGACTTCTCCCACGCGCCCATGCGTTATGCGCGCTCGGTGCGGCGCTTCGCGCAGGGCACACCGAGCATTCCCGCGCTCTACTCAGCGATTCCCGGACTGGAGATCATCGAAGCCGTCGGCATTTCCGACATCGCCGCTGAATCGCAACGTCGCACACAGCTAATGATCGATTTCGCATCCGAGCGCGGCTGGACCATCAACACGCCGCGCGAGAAGTGCCAGCGCGGCGGATCGGTTATGATCGGCGTCAAAGACGCTCCCGCAATGGTTGAACGTTTGGCGGAAAGAAAAGTGTTTGTCGATTCGCGTCCGAGCGCGGGCTTGCGCATGTCGCCGCATCTCTTCAACACCGATGAAGAAGTCGCGGAAGCGCTTAATATTCTTACCGAGCTGATTGAGTCATGAGTAACGACGCTGCTGTCAACACGCCCGCGCCTGACTTCATGCTGAAAGACGGAAACGGCGGCGAGTGGCGCTTGTCAGATCATCGCGGCAAAGTCGTCGTGCTGCTTTTCTATCCGGGCGACGAGACCCCGATTTGCACGAGACAGATGTGTTCGCTGCGCGACCGTTGGGACGACTATCTCGCGACCGGCGCTGAGGTCGTTGGCATCTCGTCTGACTCGGTTGAGTCGCACAAGAAGTTTGCGGCCCATCACGGTCTGCCGTTGCGTCTACTGTCGGATTCTGATGGCGCGGTCTCCAGGCTTTACGGCGCGCGGTCGTTGATTCCGGGACGTGTGGCACGCGCGGTTTTCGTGATCGATGCGAAGGGAATTCTGCGGCATCGCGACGTGCGCCCGATCGGCTTATTCAAGCCGAAGGACGATGATAATATTGCCGCGATTCGTGAAGCCCAGAAAATATAGGTCATATAAGTTCTATAGGACCTATTACACAAGGAGGATTTATGCCTGACACAATCAAATGCACACACTGTGGCGAGAAGCGGCCGGCCCTTCCATTCGCGCCATTTCCCAACGAGCTGGGCCAGCGCATCGCGGCGGAGATCTGCCAGCCTTGCTGGAGTGGTTGGCTGCAAAAACAAACGCAGATCATCAATCACTACGGCCTCGATCTCACTAATCCCGACGCGCAAACATTCCTCTTTGACAACATCAAGGGCTACCTATTCGGCGACGCCCCAAAGGTGGCCGAAATCGACACGACCAAAGAAGGCACGGTGAAGTGGTAAATATCTTCTAAATCTTGCCAATCATGTAATCCTGTCTCACTCCGGCTCGCCGTTTGCACACTCTCCCTAACAACGTATGTTTTCCGAACTTGCAAGGAGGAATTTCGCAAAGATGAGAAGAATCACAGGATTCATCGCTGTAGCCGCGCTTGCAGCACTGCTGCCCGCCTGCGACAACACGGCTAACAGCAACACGACGGTTAACCGCAACGTTAACGCCAACGCGGTTGCGACAGCCACGGCAACTCCCGTTGCCAACACGAACAGCAACAGAGCTCCGACGCGTGCAGAGTATGAGGCAAACAAGGAGCGATATAACCGCGAGGCCAAGGAGTCGGGCCGTAAGGTCGGAACCGGGGCAAACGACACCTGGCTTTGGATCAAGACGCGGTTTGATCTCGCCGCAGCGGACGATCTGCGCGATTCAACTATCAACGTCGACGTCGATAACAATGTCGTAACGCTCAGCGGCACGGTGCCGAGCGCAGCCCAGAAGGCGCGGGCTGAAGCGGTCGCGAAAGCTGTGGAAGGCGTTAAGAGCGTGCGCAACCAGTTAACGGTAAAGTCCGGCAACTCCAACGCGAACACTAATGCCAGCCCCGCCCGCGGCGGCACGAACCGCAACGGGTAAAAGGGGTTAATAGGTCCTATAGGTCTTATTGGACTTATAGGACCTATTACGCTAATCTTCACATTCTCTTTCCTCTGTTTTCGAAAAAACCAAAACGATGGGGATTTGGTTACCTATGCCAAAAGTCCGTTCGCGCCTTATTGTCGCATCCCTGCTGTTGCTTCTTGTCGTCAACCCGCTCAACGCCCAACGCAGCGCTATCGATACTTACGCGATCACGAATGCGCGCATCGTCACGGTCTCCGGGCCCGTGATCGAGCGCGGCACGGTCGTGATTCGTAACGGTCTAATCGCCGCCGCGGGTGCAAACGTCAACGCGCCTTCTGACGCGCGCGTGATCGACGGTGCTGGGTTGACGGTCTATCCGGGTCTGATCGACTCATACACAAATCTTGCATTGCCGGATGCTGCGCCTTCGCCCGCTCCAGGCGGTGGCGCTGGCGCGTTCTTTCTCGCGCAACAAACGCAGGCGCGGCCTGCCAGTGGTCCAAACTCGACTCAGCCCGCCGGATTACAACCCGAAGTGATGGTCGAAGACGTGATCCGTCCGGGTGGAAATGAGATCGAGTCGTGGCGCAGCGCGGGCGTGACAGCGGCGCTGACGTCGCCGCGCTCGGGCATCTGGATGGGCCAGTCGGCGTTGATCAATCTATCGGGTGAGACACCGCAACAGATGATTGTGCGCTCGCCGGTGGCGATGCACGTCGGTTTCACGCCGCTGCGGACCGGCGGTTATCCCGGATCGCTGATGGGTGTGTTTTCGAGTTTGCGGCAGATGATGCTCGATGCGCAACGTTATCGCGATTCCACAGAGATTTACGAGCGCAACCCGCGCGGCACGCGCCGTCCTGAGACTGATCGATCCCTTGCGGCGTTGATTCCGGTGCTTGAAGGTCGCATGCCGGTCGTGATGCTTGCCAACAGTGAGCGCGAGATCAATCGTGCGCTCGATCTGGCGAGCGAGTTCAAGTTGAAGCTGATCATTGCAGGTGGACGTGAGGCGGATCAGGTTGCGGGTCGTTTGGCGAAACTGAATGTGCCCGTGCTGTTGTCGCTCAACTTGCCGCGACGCACGACCGCGGCGATGCCTGAAGCTGATCCGGAGCCCCTGCGTGTGTTGCGCGAGCGCGTCGAAGCACAACAAACCGCAGGCAAGCTCGCGAAAGCAGGGGTAAGGTTCGGGTTTCAGTCGGGATCGATGCAGAACATTTCGGATCTGCTGGTCAACGCAAACAAAACGATTGAGAACGGTCTACAGCCGCTCGATGCTTTGCGCGCGTTCACGATCTGGCCGGCTGAGATTCTCGGTGTTAAGGATCAGCTCGGATCCATCGAGGCTGGGAAGATCGCAAACCTGACCGTCACGCGCGGTGATCTGTTTGATCGAAACAGTCGCATCACGCATGTGTTTATTGATGGACGTCCGGTTGATCTCAGACCTGCGCCTGGTGGCGGTGGACCCATGAGTGTTGGCCAGGGACGCAATACTTTAGCGGGAGCGTGGACCGTTGTAGTCAACCTGGGCCAGGGTGAGCGCACGATCACGTTGAACTTACAACAAGAAGGAGAACGCATCACCGGATCGATTGCGGGCCCGCTCGGCGCCGGAGAAATCTCGAATGGCTCGGCGTCGAACACCGGCGAGGTGCGCTTCACAGTGTCAGTGAATGTCGAAGGACAAACGAAAGAGGCGACGTTCACCGGCACACACGCGAACAACCAGATCAGTGGGAACGTAGCGATCGTCGGGATGCAGCCAGGCACGTTCACGGCAACACGTTCAGGCCAACAGCCAAACTGAGCGCCTCCTTGGAGTGCGGCGACCTGGCGCCGCTTTACTCGCGCGCGGAGCGCGCAATGTTGATAGTCGTGCTCCGCACGATAACAAAGCGGCGCCAGGCCGCCGCACTCCAAGGAGACGTCCAGGTTTACGAATGGAGTAAACAATGAAACGAATAATCGTCTTTCTTTCAATTCTCGGAACGTTTGCACTAACGGCACAGGCACAAACCGAGACCCTGATCCGTAACGCCACCGTGCTCACCGTCACGCAAGGCACGCTTCAGAATACGGACGTGCTCCTGCGTAACGGCAAGATCGCTGCCGTCGGCAAGAACCTCAAGGCGTCCGCGAACGCGCGCGTCATCGACGCGACCGGCAAATACGTGATGCCCGGCATCATCGACTGCCACTCACACTCGATGCTCGACACGATCAACGAAGGCACACTCGCCGTCACCTCGATGGTGCGAACGCAGGACGTGCTGAACACGACCGACGTCGATCTTTATCGCGAGCTGGCCGGTGGCGTCACGACGTTGAATCTTCTGCACGGCTCTGCTAATCCGATCGGTGGTTTGAATACGGTGGTGAAGATCAAATACGGCCGCCCGGCGAGCGAGTTTTTGTTTCCGGGCGCGATGCCGGGGATCAAGTTCGCGCTCGGCGAGAACGTGAAGCAATCGAGCCGTCCAAACCAGCCGGGCGTGCAGCGGCGTTATCCAAACACACGCATGGGCGTCGAGGAAGTGATTCGCGATGCGTTCACGCGCGCGCGTGATTACAAGCGGATGTGGGACGAGTATCGCGAAGCGGTGAAGAAAGACAAGAACCTGCTGCCGCCGCGCCGCGATCTGCAACTCGAGCCGCTGGTCGAGATCCTCGAAGGCAAACGCTACGTGCACGCGCATTCCTACATCGCGAGTGAGATCCTGATGCTGATCAATATCGCGGATGAGTTTGGTTTCAAGATCAAAACATTCCAGCACGTGCTCGAGGGTTACAAAGTCGCGAAAGAGATCGCCGCGCACGGTGCGGGCGCTTCGATCTTCGCAGACTCATGGAGCTACAAGATCGAGGCTTACGATGCGATTCCTTACAACGCCGCGATCATGACGCGCGCCGGTGTGGTCGTCTCGATGAACTCCGACTCTGACGAACGTGCGCGACGTTTGAACATCGAAGCCGCGAAAGCGATGCACTGGGGCGACCTGACTGAAGAGCAGGCGCTGAAGCTCGTGACGCTTAATCCCGCGATTCAACTCGGCATTCAGGCGCGCGTCGGTTCGATCGAAGTCGGGAAGGATGCAGACATCGCGATCTGGAACGGTCATCCGTTCAGTGTCTATTCGCGCGTCGACACGACGTTCATCGACGGCGATGTTTATTTCGATCGCGAGAAGGACATCGCGCAACGTGCGGTGCTCGCGAAAGAGCGCGCGACGCTCGAGCAAGCTGAACCAAACAAGCCGCCGGCACGTGGCCAGTCACCGCAGACGCCGCGCCGCCGCCCAAGCGAGCGGAGTCATGATGATGACGTGGAGGTCGAGAAGCCCTAATGAAGATCTTACTAACGCTACTTATTTGTGCCGGCTCAGTCCTCGCGCAGCAGATCGGAAACCCAACCACGCAGCAGGGCGTACTGCCGCCGCGCGGCACCTACGCGATTCGCAACGCACGCATCGTGACCGTCAGCGGCCCGGACATTGAAAACGGCACTGTCGTCATCCGCGACGGCAAGATCGAGGCTGTCGGCGCGAATGTCAACGTGCCCGCCGGTGTGCAAACGATCGACGGCCGTGGCCTGTCGGTCTATCCGGGCATGATCGACGCTGGCACAAACATGGGCCTCGTCGAAGTCCCGCAGGGCGCGAACGGAACTGTCGATCTCTCGGAAGTCGGCGAGCTGAATCCCAACGCGAAGGCCATCATCGCCGTCAACCCACACAGCGCACACATCGCCGTGACGCGTGTCGAAGGCATCACCAACACTTTGACAGCTCCGACCGGCGGCCTGATCTCCGGCCAGGCTGCTTTGATCAACCTGCTCGGCACGTCGCCAAAAGAGATGGCCGTCGTTCCCCAGGCCGCGCTCGTGATCAACTACCCGCGCGTCGGCTTCGGTGGCGGTGGTTTTGGCGGGTTCCAACAAATCATTCCGAATCTGCAGGACACACTGACCGCGAACGAGCGACAAGTCGACCAGATTCGGAAGATGTTACGCGACGCTGAGGCTTACGGCCGTGCGCAGGATGCTTACGCGAAAGACAAGTCGCTGCCGCGCCCGGACCGCAACGTCGTGCTCGAGCCGCTCGTGCCGTACGTGCGCGGCGAGCGACCGGTGATTTTCCGCGCGGATCGTGAAGCGGAGATTCGTGGCGCGATCCGTTTCGCCGAGGAGATGAAGCTCAAGCCGATCATTCTCGGCGGCAACGATGCGTGGAAAGTCGCGAGTCTTTTGAAAGAGAAGAACGTTCCCGTGATCCTGACGGGCGTGTTTTCACTGCCGAGCCGCGAAGACGACACCTACGATTCACTTTATGAAAATCCGGCGAAACTTCAGCAGGCTGGCGTGCGTTTCTGCATTTCCACTGGCGACGCCGGTCCGGAAGTGCGAAATCTGGCTCAGTACGCGGGCATGGCATCGGCGTTCGGTCTCTCGAAAGCCGACGCGGTGAAGTCAGTCACGCTCTATCCCGCGCAGGTTTTGAACGTGGCGGATCGTTTGGGCTCGATCGAAGTCGGCAAAATGGCGAATCTGGTCGTGACCGACGGCGATCTGCTCGAGATCCGCACGAGGATCAAATATTTGTTAATAGACGGTCGCCCGGTGGTGTTAACTAGTAGGCACACAGAACTGAACGACGCGTTCAAAAATCGGAAGTAAAAACCATCCACAGATTACACAGATCTTTCTGTGAAATCCGTGCAATCTGTGGATACTCCTGGAGGTTTTCCCCTTGTTCACTAAGAAATTACTCGCCCTCGCTGGCATTTTTGTCTTCTCAATCACCGCGTATTCGCAAACGAAGCTCCTGCGGTTCCCCGACATTCGCGGCGACCGCGTCGTCTTCACTTACGCGGGCGACCTTTGGACAGCGCCTTCCGGCGGCGGCTCCGCACTGCGTCTGACGTCGCATCCCGGCGTCGAGGTCTTCGGGAAATTCTCCCCTGACGGAAAATGGATCGCGTTCACCGGCCAGTACGACGGCGACGAACAGGTCTACGTCGTCCCGACTTCCGGCGGCGAGCCGCGCCAACTGACTTTCTATCCCGCGAAGGGCCCACTCGCACCACGCTGGGGCTGGGACAACCAGGTGTTTGGCTGGTCCAAAGACAGCAAGCGCATCATCTTCCGCTCGCTCCGCGACTCGTGGTCACTTCCGATCGCGCGCTTGTTCACCGTTTCGGTCGATGGTGGTCCATCGACACCGCTGCCTATGCCGACTGCCGGCTCGGGTGACTTCTCGCCAAACAACGACGAGATCGTTTACTCGCCGCAGTCGCGCGACTTCCGTTCCGAAAAACGTTACAGCGGCGGCCAGGCCAATCAGCTCTACATCTTCAATCTGAGCACGAACGCCGCAAAGCGCATCACCGAAGGCCCGCGCGCGACGCGCGATGCGATGTGGGTTGGCGACAACATCTTCTACAACTCCGATCGCGACGGTCATTTCAATCTTTACGTTTACAACGTGCCGAGCGGCAAGACGACGCAAGTCACCACCAGCCGATCGTGGGACGTGCGTTGGCCTAGCTCAGACAATGAAGGCCAGATCGTTTACGAGATGGACGGCGAGCTCGTCGTCATGGACGCGCGTACGAAGAAGAGCACGCCGATTTCGATTAACGTTCCGGCTGAAGGCAATTGGAGCCGGCCGAGCCGCGTGTCGGCAGCGAATCTGATCGAGTCGGTGGGATTGAGTCCGAAAGGTGAGCGCGCGCTGTTTGCCGCTCGCGGCGACATCTTCACCGCGCCGATTGAAAAAGGTCCGACGCGAAACTTGACCGACTCATCAGGCGCGCATGACAAGTGGCCCAGTTGGTCGCCTGATGGTTCGCAGATCGCGTTCATCTCCGATAAGAGTGGTGAAGAAGAGCTCTACCTGATTCCGCAGGACGGCTCGAAACCCGCGGAGCAGATCACGCAGGGTGGCCAGGCAATGCGTTACGCGCCGGAGTGGGCGCCGGACGGAAAGCGGATCGCGTTCAGCGACAAGGACGGCAAGCTTTACGTGCTCACGCTCGCGGATCGCAAGATCGTTGAAGTGACGGATACACCACGCGGTCAGATTCGTGATTACAACTGGTCGCCGCGCGGAAACTTCCTCGCGTTCTCGATGGTCAATCAGAACCAGTTTTCGTCGGTGTTTGTTTGGAGTGCGAATGACGGACAGCTCAGGCGCGTTACTGACGACTTCTTCAACTCTTACAATCCCGGCTGGGATCCGCAGGGCAACTATCTCTACTTCCTGAGCGATAGAGAGTTTGCGCCACAGATTTCGAACATTGAGTTTAACTACGCGACGAATCGCCCGACTTACATCTACGCGATGGCGTTGCGCAAAGACGTCAAGCATCCGTTTCCGCCGGAGAGCGATGAAGTAACGATCGCGAAGACTGCGGACGACGCTCCGAAGCCCGCCGCGCCCCCTGCGGAGAAACCGGCTGAGTCGCCTGCTCCTGCTGAAGCAAAGCCGGAACCGACTAAGCCACCGGCCGCACCGGCCACGATGACGATCGATTTCGATGGTATTTCGAATCGTGTCGCGCGTGTTCCGGTTGGTGCTGACAACTACTTCGGACTGAGTCCAAAAGCAGGACACCTGCTCTACGTCGTTGGTGGTGCGGGTTACTACGGACGACAGGGCGATCGCAATCCTTCGCTGCGTATCTACTCGATCAAAGATCGCAAGGAGACGACGCTCGTCGACGACATTCGCGGTTACACCATGTCTGACGATGGTTCGAAAGTCCTCGTCGCGCAGGGACCGGGTTACAACCTCTACGACGCGACCCCGCAAGGTGAAAGATCGCGCAAGGCAGTTGCGACTACCGGCTTGTACGTCGATCGCGTGCCGGCGGAAGAGTGGAACCAGATCTTCAACGAGGTTTGGCGACGCTATCGCGACTGGTTCTACGTGTCTAACATGCATGGTTTCGACTGGGTTGCGTTGCGCGAGCAGTACAAGCCGCTGTTGAAGTACGTGGCCCATCGTTCGGATCTCAACTATGTGATCAGCGAGATGATTTCTGAGCTGACGGTGCAACACGCGTACATCGAGGGCGGTGATTTTCAGATTCCGCCGCGGCCGCGTTCGGGTTTGCCGGGTGCGCGTTTTGAATTAGACGCGCAAGCCGGACGTTATCGCATCTCGAAGATCCTCCACGGCGACAACTCGGAAGACATCTATCGTTCGCCGCTCACGGAAGTCGGCGTGAATGCGAGTGTTGGTGATTACGTGCTCGCGATTGATGGTGAAGAGCTGAAACCGAATGACGATCCGTATCGTCTGCTCCGAAACAAGGGTGACAATCCGGTGCAGCTCACGCTCAACAAGACTCCGTCGATGCAGGGTGCGCGAACTGTTTCTTACAAGCCGATTACTGATGAGCAAAACCTGATCTATCTCGACTGGGTTGATGGCAATCGTGAAAAAGTGGCGAAGGCGACGAATGGACGCGTTGGTTACCTGCACGTTCCCGACATGGGCGCGAACGGTATCCGCGAGTTCATCAAGTGGTACTACCCGCAACTCAAGCGAGAAGCGCTGATCGTTGACGTGCGTGCGAATGGCGGCGGCAACGTCTCGCGCATGCTCATCGAGCGCCTGCGTCGCAAGGTTCTGGCATTGAATTACTCGCGCACGAACGACGATGCCAGCACGTACCCGGATGGCGTGTTCATCGGACCGATGGTGGCGCTGCTCGACGAGAACTCCGCGTCAGACGGCGACATCTTCCCGGCGATGTTCCGCGAAGCCGGGCTGGGACCATTGATTGGCAAGCGTTCGTGGGGCGGTGTGGTTGGCATCTCGAACCGCGGTCAACTGATCGATGGTGGTGTCGTGAACGTTCCTGAGTTTGGTTTTACGAATAAAGCTGGCGAGTGGATCATCGAGGGTTACGGTGTGGATCCTGATATCGAAGTTGATAACGATCCGCAGTCGGTAATTGCCGGCAAGGACCCGCAGCTCGAGCGTGCGATAGCCGAGGTGATGGCGAAACTGAAATCACCGGTCAAGCTTCCGCCGAAGCCCGCACCGCCGGTAAAGACCATCGACCGCCGCCAGACCTCCAAGGCGACCGAGCAAGGGAATAAATAGCTGACGAAGATGACAGGATTTGCAGGACGAACAAGAATCCTGCAAATCCTGTTTCATCATGTAATCCTGTCTAACTCAACCCTGCAAACAAATCACTCACCGAAACTTCGAACCCTTCCAGCACTCGCGACTTGGCCTGTTGCCCGTGTGAGTAACTAAATATCTTCCAAACTAATATCTCCCCAATCTTGCTGGCATGCCGCACCTCGATAACGTCGTTCCAGGGATCCACGAGCCATAACTCGCGCACGCCTAACGCCAGATACGTGTCGGCCTTTGTAGTGCGATCGTAGACGTTCGTGCTGCGCGACAGAAACTCGAACACGATGTCGGCTGAAGTGCGCTTTGTTCCCATCTTCTGTCGCAGTTCGCGCGAGACGTACATCATATCGGGTTCAAGATAAGTTGACCCTTCAGCGCGAACGTAAATCGACTCACGTGGAAAATGCACATCTCCTTCGACGTTGTTTGCTAACAAGAACGCCATCAATGCTCTGTTAATTCGTGAGGCGACATCCCCGTGAGGCGGGTTCGGTCCCGGAACCATAAAAAGATATCCTCCAATGAGTTCATAGTGCGCCCGGCCCTCAGGTTCGGGCAGTGCCCAGAACTCTTCGAGAGTGTAGCGGCGCGTGAGTGGTGAGAAATTGACTTCGACTGATGTTTGCGTTTCTAAAGCTTGCATCGCAGTCCTCCAATCGATCGTATCTTACTCCTTAATAACTAACTTCTCCACTGGGAGCATCGCCTTCGCGCCTTTGTGCTGCCAGCAGCGCACTGGACCACGCACGCGACGTGAACACGGCGTGCCTTTCTTCGTTCGCGCTCCACAGATGTAAGTTTCTTCAACAGTCACTGCTGGCTGAGTTGACGTCGAGTTCTCAACTGGTGACGAGCGCTGTATCACCAGTGGCGGCGGTTCACGTCTGAAGCTACGTCCGATCAGCATTCCCAGAAAAACAAGCACAACCACGATCACGGCGGATTGCAGTCTGAGCGTCTTCGCGATGCGCCCGGAACACTGATCACAGAACCGCCGGCTGGTCCAGACACGCCAACGCAAGCGCACGATCTTCGCGCCGCATTCCGAACAAAAATTTGGACGATAATTCGTGAGGAACGACAAAGTTCTCGCATTATAGACAATTCCCGTGAAAAGCAACCGATCCGCAGGCAAATGCGTCCGAAATCAGCGCGTTTGAAAAACTTCGGACAGGGGGGCATACTTTGCAGGCCGATTTCCTATGCGTTACGCCAAACCCTTTTATCAAGCCGTTCTTTTAACGTTTTTGGGCTTTTTAGCTCTCGTTCCGGCGCGCGCGCAGGATGTCGACGACGTCATCCGCACCGAAACTTCCCTCATTCAACTGAATATCGGCGTGGTCGACAAGCAGGGTCGGGCCATCACTTCCCTCACACGCGACGATTTCGCTGTTTACGAAGACGGCGTGAAGCAGTCGATCCAACATTTCGAGCCTGTCGATGCGCCCTTCAGCCTCGTGTTGATGCTCGACATGTCAGGCTCGACGCTCAATTTCCGGCAACAGTTGAAACTCGCGAGCCAGCGCTTTCTCGACGCGCTCGCGCCTGAAGATCGCGTCGCGGTGATTCAGTTTAATAAAGAGGTGAAGTCACTGGCCGGGTTCAGCACGGATCGCGCGAAGACGTACTACGCGATCGAGATCGCGACCGGCGCGGGCGAGACTCATTTTTATGATGCGTTGAAGTACGCGTTGAAAGAGTTGGACAAGGAAGGTCCGCGACGGCGCAAAGCGATTGTTGTTTTGACTGACGGCTTGGACACGCGTCTACGCAACTCCGATCGGTCGTCGTTATCTCAGGCGCAAACGAACGAAGAAGCCCTCGCGACGATTCAGCCGCAATCGAGTGCTGACTTGAATTACGTGCTCGCATCCGCCGATCGTCAGGGCGTGACGATTTACCCGCTCGCGTTGCCCTCGGGCGATCCCAAACGTCTGCCGATGCAGACGCCAAACATCGTCGGCATCTACGCGGCCGCGCGCGCACGCTTGCAGTCGCTCGCAGATCGCACGGGCGGGCGTTTGAACGAGATCAACCGCTTGGAGTACATGGCGCAGCTTTATCGCGAGGTTGCTGCAAATCTACGCACGCTCTACACGGTCGCCTATCAGGCGAAGGGCGACCGCCCCCGCGGCAAGTGGCACGAAATCAAGGTCGAAGTGACGAATTCCGAGCTAACCGCGCGCACGAAGCCCGGCTACTTCGCGCGGTGAGCGTTTTACATCTCGGCTTTCATTATTTACTATTACGCCTTCGCACCCGTAGCTCAGTTGGATAGAGTACCTGACTACGAATCAGGGGGTCGCATGTTCGAATCATGCCGGGTGCACCATTGCTATCAATAAGTTACGGGCAGTCATAAAAGGCTGCCCGTTTGCTTTGTGTGTCCATAGTGTGTCACACGCGAGATTTAGCCGTACAGCATCCGTTCTAACTGTGCCGTTGCTTCAGTCTGCATTGTCGGCAGCACGTGACTGTAAACGTCCATCGTGAGCGTGACACTACTGTGTCCGAGTCTTTCAGCGACGATCTTCGGGTGTACGTTGGCTTGGAGTAGAAGCGTGGCGCAACTGTGCCTTAAAAGCGTAGAGGCTGAGGTCTTCAAATAGACCAGCAGCTCGCAATGCGGGCTTGAAGTATCGGCGGGATACGTTGCGGCGTTGGAGTGGCGTTCCATCGGACGAAGCGAATACAAGATCCGTGCGTATGCCAGTCTTTAACAGGGCTTCATTCTGCGCCGCACGATGCTCGCGGAGTTGTTGCAGCATCGGTGCGGGCAAAGGCACACAACGGCGACTAGATTTCGTTTTAGTATCTTTGAAGTACCACGATCCGCCTTGCTTCTTGCTCAGCCATTCTACTGAACGTTGAATCGTGACGGTTGCGCGGTCGAAATCGATATCAGACCACTTAACTGCGAAGCATTCAGAGGGACGTGCGCCTGTGCAGAGCATGAAACTAAAAAGCGTCCGATGCTTGTTTTCAACCGTCATGGTGCGTCCGTCCGGTTCGGTGCGCGTAACAATGCGGACAGCGATCAAACTGTTAGCTTGTTCGCGTGTAAGGCACTGAATCTCGCGGGCCTTGTGCGCCGGCAATTCTACCGCATCACACGGGTTAGAATGAATCAGATTCAGCTTGACGGCTTGTCTCAATGCACTACGCAGGGGCGCATGGACGTGCCGCGCAACTGAGGGCGATAGCTTGGCATAGAGTCCCTGAATATCCTTTGCAGACAAGTCTTTGAGTTTCACCTTGCCAATTGAGTTTTTAACGGTTCTCAATTGCTGGTCATAACCTGCGAGAGTGGTGTTACTGACACGCGGTTTAGCAATCGTTTTTAGCCACGAATCGAGGTGATCGCTAAGCGTTGATTTCGTCTCAGTGGTCAGCTTCAATCCCAGATCTTGCTTGCGCAACTGATCACGAATCCACTTTTCCGCGTCTTTGCGGCTGGTATTGATGGTCTTATTCAGGTAGGACTTGCGTCCGGCAGCATCGCGGCCAGTAAAGACTCGGCAGAGCCACGACTTTTTCCCGCGCCGGATAATTTGACCGGGGCCGGAAGGCGGCTTTCGTTTTTTGCGAGTCGTCTTTTCCGCTACTTGTATTTGATCGCTTGGTATGTTTTCGTTCATGGCTTTGTCCTACCCTTTCTAGTCGGTCTCTTACGCGTCTCGACTAACACAAGTAGATCTCCTGGCTCACACTCCAGCGCTTCACAGATAGCATTTAGTGCCTCAAGGTCAATCCGTCGCAGCTTACCCCGAGCCATTGCCGATATCGTCGCCCATCGAATACCCGTTGCCTGAGACAGCCAATAGAGACTCCGACCCTTGAGCAGTTTTTCGAGTTCTATCTTGATCATGCGCCCATTCTACGCCTATCGTCTATATACTTCAAGAGTTTAATAGATTGATAGATCGCCCTGCTGTATCCCGATTACGTGCAAGTTCTGGATTAACGTTAGAACCTTTCGAGAAAGTTCGGGATACAGTTGTTCACTTGCTCACGTCCTAAGCAATGACTGAGTGAGCATCTTCCACATGCAAATCTTGGAGAGGTGGAGCGCTATTCTTGAAGTTACTCACTTGCTCATCATCTATGGCGTCGCGTGACTGAGTATGTTCTGGTGTCGCGTAGTAACCGTACTTGGGCTGAATCAAATCACCGCGTTCAACAGCCGCAGCCGATGTCAGGTGTTTTCCAATCTGTTGAGCAGAAATCACACCCTTCAAAGCCTTCTCGATTTCACTTCGCTTAACCGGACGGGCGAATCCGCCTACGGCTTCGACAACGCGCTGGTAGCCAGTCAGTTCTTTAGCTGGTGCTTTGCCAGTGTTCATAAACCAGCGGGCGTCTCTTTGTAGTTTAAGCAGAACGTCCGAAAACTTCTTTCCCTTCACCTTCGCACAGCTAAGGCCAACTAGATCTGGATTATTCGAGTCCTGTTTCAGAATAAGAACCATCCTCGCGGCTGCTCCGATAGCTGAGGCACCGCGCCCTCGATAGGCTTTTGTACCGGCCTGAGCATCCTCAGATAGTTTTCCGATATGGTGCAGAAGCAAAATAGCAGCGCCAGTATCGGACGCTAGCTTTGACAGTGGCCGCATTACTTTCCGCGACACTTCGGAATTGTCATTTTCATTATTTAGTGAGAACAAACTGACCATTGTGTCTAAGACAATTAGCGCGGGTTTCACTCTTGCGGCTTCGTCTTGAAGCCACTTCCAATGCTTGCGCTTTGTGAGGTCAAGCTGCTCGCCTTCAAGGCTAGTATCACACGCGAGATATAGGTTCTGATCAACTAAGGAATTTTCACCATCGTCCCAATCGCGCAACATTAGTCTAATATCTGCTTGCAATCTGGCCTCTCGACTTTCGCCATCAATGTACAAGACACGCCTGCCGCCGTCTTTGGGTTCTACGAGCGGTTCAAACGCTCCTGCTGCTGCCAACATCAGAGATAGATTAAGTGCCAATGTAGTCTTTCCAACATCTGTGCTAGCGAACACCACGCCCACCTCGCCTACTTCAAGTTCTGAAATGATTTTTTCACGGATTTCAAAAGCCTTTGCGGAGAAGTCTCGCCACGAACTGACAGAGTGCTCCTCTCCATTCCAAGACTGAGGTTGCTCCGGTAATCCGAGTGCGCGGCGGATGACAACAGCATCGCATCCTCTCTGACATCCGTATGCGCCAGTCTCTAAATTGATATAGAGCGCCGTATTCCCAGTTCCGTTGTGACAGATACCTCTCGCGTGGAGCCACTCACCATCACCACTGAGTTTCGGTGTTGGTGTCAATCTTCTGATGCATCGCCTAGCCTCAGCATTAAGCTCGTCCCAAGTTGTTAGAGCGGGAGTAGCTGTGTTGGTAGTGTGGTCGCGTGCGTCAAACTTGACAGCCGGCGGAAACGCCTTTTGCATCTGCTCCACGGTGTACCGCAGGTCTTTGTCGAACTTAACAACAGTGACAGGTTTGAAAGAGTGGTTTTCGCTCTCAGGGTCGTAACTGACGTGGTTAAAATACGGCAGTCTCATTACGCGAGCAGGATTCTTGATCTTTTCGTCACCCTTGAAATACTCAATGAGTCTTTGCTGAATGTCGCGCCACTCTGATTCACTGCAACCACCATTGATTAACCAATACGCGTGGACGCTTTTTAACGTCTCAACTCGAATTGATGGAACCAACGGGCAGCTATCTAATCGGGCGTGTTGCTCATCTAATGGAAGATCGTCGTTCTCCGCAAAGAACGCATTGTAACGGTCGATCTCAACGTCAGTATCTCCGCCTGAATTGACGACGAAATACAATCCTCTTTCTTCGTTTGCCTGGATTAACTTCTCGTGCAAATCAGACAATGTGGTCAACTGATCACGTGTCACGCCAAAGCTGCGAGCTGAGACTACAGCGTCGCAGCCCTTTGCTGCGAAACCGCGAAGCCGAATTGTTTCGCAGGGATCAGGAAAGAAAGCACTCAGAAAATCACGCAGCTTCTCAAAATCGATCATGCTCTTTGGTAATTGATTGGACATTAGTTTGCACCCTCCTGCGTACCGAGTCGCGCGGAGTTAGAACGACTTATCCACTCTCGCAGAGCCGTTTCATCGAATCGAATTTGACGTTGGCCCAATGTGATCGAAGGTATATTCTTCATACGCGCTAACTCATACACCCTTGCTGTTGATACCCGCAGAATGTTTGCAACTTCATTTGCTGTTAGTAATCTCATGGGTTCTCCGATGTTAAGACACACTTCTGACCTTCAACTCAAAACGAGTTCACTTTGCTTTCTGTTTGTAACGGTGAGAGTGCAGTTCGCTAAGGTTCGTCTCAGCTATTTATCACTATATGAGTGTTGTCTCCGTTTGGCTAGATTTTGGGTCTAATTTATTTTTTGCCTTTCTGTTCTCCGTAACCGGCTCACGTCGCGCCGCGTCTTTTTTAGTGGCGAATCTATAACGAGGAATCGCAATCCGCACGGCTACCACGAAGCCACGTTCTCGTAATCCCAATAAATACCGCCTATTTCTACATGTCAGAACTATTTAGAAATGTCCCCTAGCTTAACTATTTAGAAATGTCCTCTCAGGTGCTGTCATTCTACAAGTAGCCTTGGGCTCAGCGAGCCCAAGGCGGTCCTTTGCCAAATTGAAAACCGCGCCAAGCATGGTTTGCCGGTGGCACATCCTGCCCGCTAGGATTAGTGCTGGCGCTGCGCCTTTTGTTGTTCATCTTGTTGACGGTTTTTCGTTTTGGCCGTTCGGGTAAGAGAGTGTAAGCCAGATCACGCTCGCCATAGCAGAAGTGCAGCTCGCCATTGAGGTAGCGTCGCACTCGCACCTTGCTTTTCGCGATTTGATTTTTGTGTAACGGTTGCAGTTGATAGAACTCATTCTCGAAGCGCACGATCCAATCAACCGTTACGGTTCGTTCTTCCTCGAGGCAGAAGATGCTGGCCAGGTCATAACCTTTGGCCGAACGATGAAAGTCGACCTCCGAGCGCGGCGCTACCGCAAATCTTTCATTGAGTTGGTCGCAATAATCAGTTTGTAAAAACTGATTAGCGGCCTCAATGGTGTTGATCTCGGCCAGGCGCAACTCCTTGACCAAACGGTCCTGGTAAATACCGTGGTTGCGTTCCACTCCGCCTTTAGCCTCTGGTGAATGCGCCGTGATGATCTTAATGCCCAGTTGCCAGCAGGCGCGGCCGAACTGGGTGAACACTTCCTCACCACTGTCAGCCGCTTTTTCTCGCGTCTTTTCATCAATTACATAGACATTCTTCTTATCTGTATACAAGCTTTGTGGTATCCCATAGCGCTCGATCCAGTGCCACAACAACTGCATTGCCGCAAAGATTGTTTCCTCCTCTGCTAACCAGGAAAGGGTAGTACCTTGCGCATCATCCACCATGTTCATCAAACAGGCTTTAGGCGCGCGCGCTTCAAACCATTTGTGATGTGAGCCGTCCAGTTGCACCAGGTCACCAAAATGCGCGCGCCGCTCACGCCAGCTACGATGTTTGCCGCGCTTACGCCGTTTTTGCCACAGCCCGGCTTTGAGCAACCAGCCACGTAACGTCTCATGGTCCACCACGTGACCATCGAGCGCTAACTTCTCAGCCGCCAAAGTGGGACCAAAGTCGGGATATCTTTTTTGATAACGGGCTAACACCGTCGCTTTGAACTCAGCCGATCGAGCTCGATTCGAAGGTCGCCCGCGGCCTTGATGCAGCAAGCCGCGATCGCCACTTTCATCATAGCGTTTGTACAGCCGGCGCGTCTGCCGATAACTAAGACCACAGATCGCTGCCGCTTCTCGCAGCGACAACTCGCCACGCTTCACTCTTTCAAAGAGCTTCAACCGCTCGCGCTCTCTCGAACTCATCGTTAAATGTCCTTCCATTTGCCGACCCTTTCCGGTGCGGCATGCTAGAGGACATTTCTATTCAGTTTTCCAGAGGTCAGTTTTATCTAGTTACGACATACCGCCTATTTCTACAATGCGAGGTCGAACACATCGATTTTGCTGTTCGCCAGTTTCCGCCACTGGCGGATCTGGTTCGCCACCCGAAAAGCATTGATCACACTCCTGCATTTCAGCTATCTGCCTCGACGTACTGTTTTTGTTAGAGTAGGTTATTGCCGTTTGGCGATTGACGGCTGATTCACCCTGTCGCCATCTTTAACTATACGTTTGGGCCGATCTGTTTGCTATAAGCAGGGCAACTTTTTCTTGTGGTCTCGGGTTTGTCAAACCGCCAAAGACCATTAACACAATGTTTCGGAGAGTCACATTGAATGTGACAAACAGCAAATAGAATGAAAACGAGAAAAAATAGAAGGAGGCCGAGTCAAACTATTTTCGATAAACTCACTTTGCTCGAATAGTCTCACTCGCGAGGTTTTGGGCAGCTCTCAGGAGAACGGGTTTAGGCTTTGCCGCAAAGCGAGGACAGGAACTAAAATCCGTCGCGTGTCGGAATCTGATTCTCCCTTGTCTACTTCTTTGCCTGAGTCAGATACTCTCTGGTCATTCCTCAAGGCAATCAAGAACCACTGGATCACTCTTATGAGTGGCGGGGCAATTACTGTCGCTGTGGCTTTGTATGAACGGTGGTCACGACAAAACCTTACGGCGTGGCTATACATCAGTATTCTGATCGTCTTTCTGTTTTGGGCCTGCTATTTAACTTGGCGGGACGAGCAACGTTGCCGCATGAAGGCTGAGCAATACCTAATGCAGGAACGGGAGAGTAAACGATCTAAGTTCTCAGCTCATATTCATCAAGTGGTTTCCGGTGACACGCCACAGCCGTCTGGTTGTAATGTCGCGCAGTTATTTTTGCTTGTTGAAGTTAAGAACACAGGGGCAGAAAGCTGAAACTTCACCTTCAATCGAAGGATTTTGAGATTACGGTTAAGCCGTCTCTGATTGAAGATATTTGCCCGTTATACGATGGCGATGGAAAGGTAATTGCGACATTAAGGGGGCAGGAGTCGCTTTACGAAAAGGCAATGATCCCGATCCGACGCGGAGTTCCAGTTAGAGGATGGCTCCGGTATCACATTCCCGATCTGACCGCTGCTCAAATCAGAAGACCGGGAGTCGTAGGCACGATTTCTTTTACGGATATGTTAGGAGAAGTTCCCTATACAAGCGAGCCTTACTACTTTACTGGCAAGTCCACGCCGCCAACTTACTTGCCGGGAACAGATCAACCGTTCAGCGGTTTTGCAAGAAATAGTTAAAGCGGCTTTGCACGAATAGTCTCTCAAAACGCTGACTTTTCGTGCAACAGGGGAGACTTTTCGTGCAGGGTAGCAAGTGTTTAATCATCCGGTTCCCACAGACCACACTGCCAACCTAGTCCGTCTATAACTAAGTACCCGTTGTTATAACGGAAAGTCAGAGCGTCGACGGGTAATAAGCACAATTCGGAACTGCCGCGACCTGTAAGGACGATTCTACCTTCACGCACAGAGACTCGCCCTTTAAGGGCAATAGTCATGTCCAAGCCGGGGAATACAAACAGACAGTCGATCTTGCGCTTCTGCCATTCCCACTTGCGTACACGCTTCACTGCTTCTGAGGGTGCTAGGTTCATTGAATTTAGATCGTCAGTTCATCGTCAATGATCTTTTCAACCGGAATGCCAGCAACGCGGGAGTAAGCCTGTATCGTTAACAGGTTCGGTTCTCGAATGCCGGACTCATATTCGGAGACGCGCGCACTCGATAGTCGAGCATTCAGCAGGCGAACCATTTCGGATTGACTTACTCCCAGCCGTTGCCGGATGGCGAGTAGTTTTGCGGCAAGGTAGCGCGGTCGCGGTCGTGCCTGTTTGCCCATCAGTAACTTATCCCCAAGCTATCCATCAAATCTTCTTGTGCTTTGGTAGGCGTCCCTTCGATGAAGGTCAGGTACAGGTCATACGCGGCTTTGTAAAACTCGGTGAACGGAAACAGAATTTCACACGCTTCGTCCAGTGCCTCCATTGCCATCGACAAGTCTGGCGGCGTGGCTTTCAGATATTGTTTGACTTCCATCAGGCGGCGGGCCAAGTCAAAAGCGGCCTCTGCGTCTGTAGCGTAGGGTTTAAATGCGATCTCCCACGCTTCTGTCTCGATCGGCGGAGTGTCCGTGCTAGGATGGTCAGGCATGGTCGAGTCCTTTCTGCTTAACCGGTAGTAGGATTCGGCTGTGTAGGGCTGGCGAGTGTTAGCGCACTCGTCGGCCCGCGCCGTTTTTGTGCTGCCACTATAGGCGCGGGATCTTCACTTGTCAACGGAATTGGGTGGTAGCCGCACCATAGTTTTTTACAATGGTATAATTGGGCCATGAAAATCATCAGCACGGCAGAAGCGGCGCGACGGTTGGGAGTGACGCCGAACCGCGTTCGGGCGCTGATTGAAGCGAAGCGACTCAAGGCGACGAAGCTCGGCAACGTGTGGGTGATCAATCCAAAGGATCTTGACGCGGTAACGAAGCGAAAGCCGGGGCGACCACGCAAAGCAATGAAACGCTAGCCATGTTTGAGCACGCTCCAAAACCCACGGCTCCTACCTAAAAACCTCATCAGCCAAGAAAGACGAAGATGGCGATTATTGGCTGTACATTTCGAGTGTGTCGATCTGGACGCTAAAGAAAATGCAATGATACGCCGTGCGCTCGATACCTGGCTTGCAGAGCAAGACAGCACGAGGGGGCCCAAAGGAAAATTTTAGAAATCTCTGAGAGTTCTCTAAGGACTTTTAGATCTTGCTGGTCTAAGGTGCCTTTGCTCCCTCTCTAGACTGCCATAACCTGAATGCCGGGTTTGTCGGCTTAGTTTGTCTTATTTTGACTGCACTTACGGCAGATCCTTAAAGTTTTACTTGACATTAAGCAGACTGCGAGCGCATATTGAGCCAACCTTTTTTAGGCCGCTTCCATAGCGCGCAATTCTCAATCTATGTCGCTCCGGGCCAAAACAAAACGGCGCGGTGGCGACATTTTCTTTGGGGAATTTTTAATCCAGTTCTGCGGTATTTTCAGTGAGCAAGTGCGCGCTGGCGAGCACCTGTTAAAAGTACCTGGACCATTAAAGCGTACGGCGGTGTAGAAAACAGAACAAATTCGCGCAAATTTCGTGCGTTAGAAGGTAGAAATTGCGCGTTACCAGGTAGAAAACGGTCATATTTCCACGCGGTGCGGTGTTTGCTGTAAGAAAGAAAACGTTCACTGCGTGTACGCCCGAATGCCTAAAAGGGGCTTGAGCGCGACAAATTCGCTAAGAAATAGGTCTTTGACAGGGTGTTGGCATGGTGGTACACTCGGCCTCTTTTTAGGCTAGAGAGCTCTGACGAACGGCATTTGCCCGTCGCTCATCAGAACACCCTGCTATTGCACCTACGGCCCCCACGGTGCTAAGCTAATGCTGGGTTAAACGCTGTTTGTCTTCCCGACATTTCTTGCCCATCATTATTATCTCACCGTGGATCCGTTAACGTCGCCGTTTTATGTTCACTCGGCAACACCAGCGCCGCGCTGTGCGTAATCGCCCATGTGCGCGCGGGCCGGGTTTTTGGTTTTTTGTACGATTACGTCCGGTTTCATCGGTGGTGTCGGACTAAGGCTTTATTGAAAATAAAGGACTTACGATGCAGTAATCTCTCTCGTTGCTGCATCATAGTAGAGGGGAAAATTACAGCCCCCCGCGCCAATTTGACTTATAGTCGAGGCTGTATTTGGCGGAGGACCCATGTTGGTAAAACACACGCAAAAGATGATTCTGCATCAAGCGGTTGTGTCGCGTCTCGAAAGACTCATCATCGAGAAGATCGCGCGCGACCTGAAGGTGAGACCTGAAGAAGTAACGCCAGAGTTCATCCGAAACTGGCGTAAGGATCACCTGCCCAATGCAAACGTTGATCTCACCACGCTATACGGCGGTTATAATCCTGGCGGTCGCCGTGTTCTCACTGGTGAGGAAGTAGAATCTTATAAAGAGGAGGCGGAAAGGTTTCTGAACGCATTCTAGACTGAGTACGCCAAGCCTCCTCCTTACCAATGGCAGAAAAAAAACCCGAGGGCATAGCAGCGCCCAAAGAGGGCGCTGCACTCGACGTCGACAATCAATTAGGGTCTTCCGTCTTTCCCATCCCAGTCAAAACCCCTCAACAAGATCTTATCTGCGGCGTTGTTGAGCGCGATCTGATTGAGGAATTCCTGACGTTAGTTCAGAAGAACTACAAGCGCGCCGATATGGCGACATTCTTTCTCGAACAGCGACGCGGGGTAGTCAACTTTCAAGGGATAACGAATGTACGTGACGTCCTCAGTCATCTTGTAACACTCCTTAGCCCTGAGACTCCCGAAGAGCGCAGAAGAGAGCAACTGCACAACGCCGAGGAGCACCTGCGGCGCGCGATAAATGAGCCTTACGAAATTGCGCTGAATGAGTTAACGGTTCAGTTCTCCCAGCTCTATCAAAATTACAAAGAGACAGTGCTGCCGATAAAGGATAGTCATGCTTCGTTAGCGAACGCGCCAACCACGGCATCAATCGAGGAGATGCTTGTGCGTGTCCGACAACTTACCTCTAAGGGTCGCAGCACAAAATCGAAGAATATGTGGGATGAAGAGTGGGAAGAAGGAGTTATAAGCTTTACCGAAGCGTATGATTCGTTGTTTGAATTACAAGTGACACTAGAGACGTACTACCATCAAGCCGTTCAGATCATCAACGAGAGCCACGACAAGCTCACAATTAAAAACCTTCAGAAGCAAGTAGCGGCATTGCAGACAGACGTTAGGAACGAAGGGCGAACTGGGAGGGCGCTCCATTTAGGTGGATATGCTATCGCAGTTCTGTTTTTTATCCTCGCCGCTATATTGGCTATTCTCCTGTTCATTCTCGCTGAAGTACTGAAGATGTAACCTCCTTCACTATTTTCCGTTCTGCACAACAACTTCGTCTGAGTTGTGAGCTGTGATACCCCTCTATACAAGTGGTAAAACAGTACACAAATCAACCTGCACAAAAAGTCTCATCTCGATCCGCGGGGCATCGAGCAGCGCGTAGAAAAAATCATCAACGACTATTCTCAATTAAATACGGTTCAATCCGGCTTTGTCGGTGTAATAGCCCATGCTTATGGGCAATTATCAGAGTTGGGTTGGGTCGGGTCGCACGAGATCCGTCTTTCCGCGTGAGAGGAAGAGATCAATAAGCGCATGTTTTAAAGAGCCGTGAAGCCATCATCACCGTCAATTATGCTATTGTTGCCCCGAATAACTGAGGTAATCGGGAAGCGAAGATGGAAAAGGAAACGATTGACCAAATAGTGGAGGAGCCCGACATTGAGAAACTCGTGCCGATATTGGGTACGAGGGCGCTGGTCGCGGAAATCAATGAGACGATCGTACAAACACAGGATTTGCTCAGCATCATTCAGGAAGTGCATGAGTCTCCACCTGAATCGCGCGACTTTGAAAGCCGTGCAATAACAGCAATTCAGTTGTTCAATGGTGACGCGCCAAAAGCAAAAGCGGTTATGTTTCGCGTGGAGGCATTAGCCAATCTCCTATCGGCCGAGGGCGCTCCCGGATGGACTCTGCCGCTTCCGAACGGTGCGCTTCTAACAGAAGAACCAGTTTTTGCCGCCGCCGCCTCTGAACCATTGATAGAGCAAGATGGAGAAATCGCATTTGATCGTCAAAGATTTCTTGCCAGAGTGTTGGAACTCGCAGACTTGGATCAGATCGGGTAACAACGTCGCACGCATGATTACCGGTGGTTTCTAACAATTTGGGCAAACTCGTCATCCGTAATTTCGTGTGCTTCGTAAGCGTGATCATCGTGAACCATCCAATGAGTAACACCATCAATGCGAGCCTCAAGTGTATGGAGCGGCCCTACCAGAGCACAGTTCGGCAAGTAAACGAGTTTAACAAACGGGTCTCTTTCAGCTTCCTTCTTAATGAAGCTAACACCAGGAGTACCCGGAATAAACCACGGCCTCACGCCAAAAGCGGTGAATTGTGCGTCGATTTCTCTTGATAGCGTCTTTATAGCGTCCAGCGCGAGTTCCCGATCATTATGATCAAGATCAGGCTTGAAGTGAATTGATTGATTTCTTAGTTTTGCCAATTTCCGATAGGCGTTGCTCGCCTCAGGAATTAAAACACCCCAAGCTTCCAAAATATCGATTATAAAAAGCCAATCGTCAAACGAGTCCTTCCTAAATACTCGCTTATATTGCGGAGTATGTTTATAAGATTCTCGCAAGCCAAGTAGCAGATGGTTAAGAACTCGCTCCCCTAAAGCACACGCGCCGGTCAAGGCAGGATAATACGATCCCATTACAAACGCAGTTCGTACTTGTCGAAGAAACTTGTTGTGAAAAGCTAGGACTGAAAACGGAGCATTTCCCAAAGCCATAAAGTTGTCGAGCTTTGTAGGTGCATCCTCCTCACCAAACTCTCGTATTAGTTCCTGTCGAAGTAGTTGCTGGTTTCGATGGTGCATTTCTTGTACCTGTGAGTCCCATTCATCTTGGATTACAATCGAGAGCACGGACGCTCTTGAATCAATGTCGGAACCGAGAACGCGATACCTCTTCATCTTCCTTCCCCTTTAAGCGTCATAAAGTACCCAGTCTTTCAGGGCAACAGCACGCACCGGCCCAAGCAGCGAAGTCCCCCGCCCCTCCCCTGTGCTGATGCTGTTTGCCTATTCAAGCTATACTGCGGGATTTTGTGAGGCACGAGGGATTATAGAACAGGGAGAAATCCAAAACTGAATCAGCACAGGAAGGAACTGAACGAAACTCCCGGCATGGGCGAATTTGTGGCGACGTTCGTGTGTCACCTGTGTGTCAACTCAATCGCACTAGCCGATACAGACTGGTAGCATAAGAAACTAAATTCCAATAGAATCTTACGTGGGAGCACTCAGAGAAACACAGAAATATGGGATTGATTTGACTACGAATCAGGGGGTCGCATGTTCGAATCATGCCGGGTGCACCAACAGGATCAACGACTTGCGGCGGGCTTCACGGTCTGCCGCTTTTCTTTTGCAGCCAGGGTACTCAGTCAATGAAAGATATTTTCTTCTACGGTCTCTTTATGGACGAGAGTGTGCTGAGGGCTGAGGGGGTGGAGCCGCGGAGTCCGCGAAGGGCTGTTGTTTGTGATTACCAGTTGAGAATTGGGCAACGTGCCATGCTTTGCAGACAGCCGTCGTCAAAGGCTTTTGGGATGGTCTATGCGCTGGCCGATAGTGAGATTGATTCGCTGTATAGCGAGCCGGGCTTGCGAATGTATCATCCGGAATCCGTTGTTGCGACTTTTGAGGATGGTTCGTCGAGCGAGGTGACCACGTTTAATCTGTCAGAGGAAACGGCAACAGATGAGCCAAATCTCGAGTATGCAGCGAAACTTCGTTTGATCCTCGAGCGCTTAGGATTTCCTGTAACGATATGAATGAAAACAACTGCGTATTTTGCAAACTGATAGCGGGCGAGTCGGAAGTGAGCGTCATTAGTGAGGACGATCTTTGCGTGGCGTTTATGGACGTGCAGCCGATCAATCCTGGACATGCCCTGGTTGTATCTCGTCGACACGCAGCGTATCTCGGCGATTTGGATGAAGATGAAGGTGCGCAAGTGTTCCGTGTTGCCCAACGCATCGCCGCAGCGTTGCGCAAATGTGGAGTGAAGTGTGACGGCGTAAACCTTTTTCTTGCCGACGGCGAGGCTGCCGGGCAAGAAGTCTTTCATGTTCACTTACATGTATTCCCACGTTACTCAGGTGATGAGTTCAGTTTGAACCTTCCCGAAGATTATGAAGACAGGCCACCGCGTGAAGAGTTGAACGACATAGCTCAGCGCCTCCGGCTTGCTTTGCAGACGTAAATAATCGTTGCTTTCTCCTGCTGACCCTGCTTAATATCCATCTGGCACTACTAACAAGGCCTACCTGGGTGCGAATGTCGATTTTTCAAATCTGAACAGTCCTCATTGTTCCGAAACCTGCTCCTTAATCTCAGCAATTTCTCTTTGAAGCCCGGAGATTCTCATGAAAAAGCTCACTCTGTCCCTCTTTGTTTTCATTTCTATCCTCTTCGCGATTTCAGTGCAGGCTCAAGTAGGACCCGAGCAGGCGCGTAACTATCAGATTAACGAAACTCATACGGGCTCGATTAATTCACCGGGGCTCACCCCGCCGCTCAGGCCAAGATGGAGTCGGAACTTCGGACAAAAGATGTCCTATCCGCTTATTGCCGACGGGAAAGTCTTCGTAACAGTGCGAAACGCGTCGGCATACGGGACAGTACTGTACGCCCTGAATGCCGCGGATGGCGCCACTGTGTGGTCGTACTCGCTCACCGGTACCTACTATTGGTCGACTATTTGTTACGAGAACGGCCGCGTCTTCGCGCTTAACTTCGACGGCCTTTTGCGCGCCTTTGACGGAAACACTGGCGCTTTGGTTTGGAGCCGGCAGCTTCCCGGACAATATGCTTTCTCTTCCGCGCCCACCGTATTTCAGGGTGTCGTCTACGCCGGCGGTGCGGGCAGTAGCGGCACGGCATACGCGGTCAGTGCTGAAAATGGCAATGTACTTTGGACCACGCCACTCAATGGCGGCGACAATAGCTCGCCGGCGGTAACTGCCGACGGGGTCTATCTCTCTTACGTTTGTGGGAATGCCTATAAGCTCAATCCCGGAAACGGTGCAACCATCTGGCACACCAGCGGGAACTGCTCCGGAGGCGGCGGCAAGACGCCGGTCTTATACAACAATCGCCTGTATGCTCGAGAGCTCAGTTCAAGTACCGATTTCATCTTAAACAGTCAAACCGGCGGAACAATCGACACGTTTGTCTCAAAAACCGCTCCGGCTTTCTCCGGCAACAAGGGCTTCTTTCTCAACGGGCCCAAGTATTTTGGATCCTATGGCACCCTTGAAGGCCGCGACGTCAATACCAATTCAGTTTTCTGGACTTTCGCCGGCGATGGACACCTGCAGTCTTCGATGCTCGTGGTCAATGATTATGTCTATGTTGGATCGGATTTAGGCAAGCTGTACGCAGTTGATGCCGCTACCGGTAATCCGGTTTGGTCAACAACAGCGGGAACCAGCATCCCTTATGTTGACGAGCAGAACGTGTCACAACCACTCACCGGCTTCGCAGCAGCCGAGGGAATTCTGGTCGTTCCTACCGAAACAACTCTGGTTGCCTACGAAGCTGATTCCAGTCCGACCATTAACTGGGACAGCCCTTCGCCCGCACCCAATACTTTTGGTTGGAACAATACTCCCGTACAAATATCTTTCACCGCGGAAGCGCATCCTGCAGGCGTTACTTTCTCTACTCCGGAAAGTCCGCTTCAGTTCAACAGTGAGGGTGATAATCAAACTCAGCAAGTGACGGTCTCAGATGAAAATGGCAAGAGCGCCACGCTGATTTCGCCTGTGATAAGAATTGATTTAACCGCTCCCGTAAGCACCAGTGCAGTCTCAGGAACCGTCGTACCCGGAATCACTCAGTGGTACAAAGACTCTGCACAGGTGACGCTAACGCGGACAGACAATCTCTCCGGAGTGCGAAGCACTTCGTACACTATCGATGGCGGCGCGACGCAAAACTATTCTTCGCCATTCACGATTCAAACCGACGGCAGTCACACGGTTAACTACTGGACTTCCGACAAAGCTGGAAATAATGAAACACAGCAGTCGCGCGTAGTTAATGTTGACATCAATGCACCCGTCACTCAAATCTCAGCCGGCAACGGATTCTATCCGGCTCCGGCACAGGTGACCTTGACCGCTACCGACTCCGGTTCGGGCGTGGCTAACACTTTCTACCATCTCGATGGTGCACCAGCCCAAACTTACTCCGGTCCATTTACGGTTTCAGGTACCGGCGGTCACCGAATTGTGTACTGGAGCGTTGATTGGGCCGGCCACACTGAAAACCAACACTTCTTCACATTGCAGCTGGATGGCGCTGCGCCGAGCACTACTATCTCATCTATTGGTACGAACGGTTGGTATCCATGGCGAACCAGCGCGGTGCAGGTCACGCTCTGGCCCCAAGATTCATACTCCGGTGTCGCGGCCAGCTATTACAAGATTGATGGAGGTCCAACGCAAACTTATTCAGGACCTTTCATGGTCGATGGAAACGGAGTGCATCAAGTTAATTATTGGAGCGTCGACAACGCCGGCAACACTGAAGCTCAAAAGACTGAGGAAGTCAAAATCGATAAGGACGGACCGACACCTGGAAGCTCCCTTTCCGGTACTCCTGGCAACAACGACTACTTCAAGGGATCTGTGCAGGTGACGCTAACCTCGTCCGACAGCGTCTCGGGTCCGGCAAACTCCGGCATTTCCTTCAAGATTGATAACGGCACCCTGAAGAGCTACTCGTCCCCCTTTACGGTCTCAGGTAACGGCACCCACACGGTGAATGTCTGGAGCCAGGACTGGGCGGGCAATACCACTGCGTCAACAATTACGATCAATATCGATTCGACCGTTCCTGTAACCCAGACAACACTTGCGGGGACGCTGGGTAGCAATGGCTGGTATACCAATGAGGCGCAGGTCACGCTCTCTGCGACTGACACTCCGTCAGGAGTTGATACCACGTTCTATACGATCGATGGTGGACCGCAGCAGACTTATTCCGCGCCCTTCAATATTTCCAGTAGCGGATTTCACACCCTCGTCTACTGGAGTGTGGATGGCGCCGGCAATACGGAGTCGCAGCGTTCGATGCAAATCAAGGTTGATTCGGTAGCACCTACGAGCCAGGCGCAGGCTTGGAGTACCTGGCAGTACGATGTTTGGTATCAGAGTCCGGCGCAGGTTTCCATCAGCGCGACGGACAGTGCTTCAGGAGTTGCCACCATTTACTACACCGTCGACGGCGGAGCTACCCAAACCTTCACCGCGACGTTCAGCATTGCGACGGGCGGTGTTCACACTGTCAATTACTGGAGCGTGGATCAGGCCGGCAATACTGAAGCGCAAAAGTCATTGACTGTTCGAGTCGACAGCGAGGCACCCACCACTCAAATCAGTGCCAGCGGAACTGGCGCCAATGGTTGGTATCGCGGCCCCGTGCAGGTTGGCTTGACGGCGACGGATCCCGAGGTTGGGGTGAACGTCACCCTGTACCGCGTCGATGGTGGACCAACCATGGTCTATGGCGGCACGCCCTTTACAGTCAGCGGTGAAGGTCAACATACGGTGCTCTACTGGAGTAATGACAAACTCAACCACACCGAAGCGCAGAAGAGTGCCACGATCTCAATAGATTCCACACCTCCGACCGTGCAGAACTCCCTTAGTGGCCTTGTTGGTAGTAATGGTTACTACAAAGGACCGGTGCAGTTTACGATCACGGGCACCGACAACCTGTCAGGACTCGCAACCATTTACTATCGCGTCGATGGCGGCACGACGCTTGTCTATAGCTCACCTTTTACGATTGGCGGCGATGGCAATCACCTCGTCGATTACTGGGGCGTTGATGCAGCAGGAAATGTCTCTGGCGTAAGTACTGCGGTAGTCAAGATTGACGTGAGCGCTCCGTTGACACAGGCCACGGGTTCGGGACCAGCAGGAACCAACGGCTGGTATCGCGGCGCGGTCCTGGTTTCACTCGCGGCAGCAGACAATCTGTCGGGAGTGCAAACGACTTTCTACAAAATAGACGGCGGCACGACGAAGACGTATACGACGGCGTTCAGCATATCAGGTAATGGCTCACACACGGTTAACTTCTGGAGTGTGGACAAGGCCGGGAATACGGAAGCGATGGGTTCGCTGGTTGTCAATATCGATTCAACCCTGCCGGGTGTGACCTGTAATGTGGTGCCATCTTCGGCAGCCAAGAGTTCGAACCCGGTGACGGTCACCGTGACCGGCCACGCTACCGATACAGTCAGTGGTGTTTCCCTTACTGACGGAGCAACGTTCAGCGTCGTTGATGAGTATAAAGTGACACAGCCGAGTGGTCCGATCACGCTGCAATCAAATGGGAACTATTCGTTTACCCTCACTCTACCGGCCACGAAGAACGCTGGAGACACCAGCCACGTTTACACGGTTACAGTCCGTGGCACAGATCGAGCCGGCAATACGAACACAGCTTCAGATACGTTGAAGATAAACTAAGCTTGCCCGCAAGAGTGGGATGGGCGCCAGCGGCGCGGCGCTCAAGAGTCGGAACGGAGCGCCAACGGCGCGGAATATGATAGCCAGGGGCAAGCGCGAAGCGCGTCGCCCCTGGTAAGCAATAGTTAAGCGATTCGAGCCCTGAAAGGGCGAAATTGCCTGCGCGTATTTCGGCCTTTCAGGCCTCGATATTCGTTTGGGATGTCGTAACCCAGGGCGACGCGCTTCGCGCTTGCCCTGGGCTTTTATATATCGCGCCGTTGGCGCTCTCCTTTGGCGATTGGCGAACCCTTTCAGCAAAGGACGTCGGCGGCCGACGTTGTGACGTAAGGAACAAGACGCGATCCCGGCGTTGTTGAAATAATTGGACTTAGCGTCTTGTTCCTTAGGAGGGTTTAGCGTTGTAATTGAAATTGATTACCCAGGGTTGTCGCTGCACTCCAACCGCTGGGCTAAACTACCGACACTACTATCCGGTCGGGCAGTTGATTATGACTGCAGCGCGAAGACGCGGTTTACGAGATCGAAGTACCGAGTGTCGTTGCGCAGGCTCTTCAGGCGCGGATCGACTTTGAGCCAGCAGAGGAATTCATCGTGATCGGCGTAGGCTTTTTCCAACCACGCAAACGTGTCGTCAACAGACGCGAGGGCTTCAGTTACCAATGCCAGTACATAAGCAGAGACGTAGCGTCGCGCAGACTGAGCTTTGAGCGAGTTAATGATCTCCTCGGCTTTGTCTCTCAATCCAGCCAAAGCATACGCGCGTCCCAAACAACCCTGTATCAAAGCTGACTCATCCATCTCGAGTGCCTGTTCGAGATTATCGATAGATTGAGAAAGATTTCCGCTCAATTCATTTACAAAGCCGAGCTGCAGCACTGCCGGCAGGAAGTTCTTGTCCATTTCGAGAGCGTCGTGGATCTTGCCCCGCGCCTCCGGAGCCTTTCCCATCATCCAATAGGTCGTCGCGATGCTCACGTGTATCGACAGTGATAAAGGATCGAGTTCAAGCGCGCATTTCTTTTCCCTGAGAGCGTCCTCTAACCTACCCAGAGAATCGAAATAATTTCCATACCACTGATGCGCGGTCGGATAAAGAGGGTTGATCGCGATAGCGCGTTCGAATGCCTGGTGGGCAGCAATCCAATCCCAATCACAACGCGTTTTGATAATGCCGAGCACAGCATGGGCCTCGGCAAGCGTTTCATCCAACTCCAGCGCCTTTAGCACTGCCGCCATCGCTTTCGGATAAGCTTCCTTCGGCGGCCAGTAGCTGGTCGAGAGCCGGAAATACGAATCAGCCAGGCCGGCGTAAGCGGCTGCGTATTCAGGCGCGAGCGCGAGCGCCTGATGAAAACAGTCAAGCGACTTCTCCAGTGATTTTTTCGAACATTTACTCCAGAAGAAGCGACCCCGGAGATAGTGCCTGTAGGCGGCGTCAAGATCGGCGTGCTGTTGTTGTTTTAGATTGAAACCGTTCCGGTCGCCTGCCACAGACCTCTGAACGGATTTCTGGTTAGAGTCGATCGACGCAACGAACCGGTATCCTCTGCCGGGAACGGTTTCAATATAGCGAGGCTCATCGGCGCTGTCGCCGAGCACTCTTCGCAGCGTGAAGATATGTTGAGCCAGATTTGCCTCTTCGACGACGTTGTCAGGCCAAACTGCTTCCATCAAGAATGTCTTCTCAACTACACGACCTCGGTGGCGCACGAGTATGAGGAGAGTCTGCAAAACCTTAGGCGGGAGTGGCACGCGCCGACCGTCACACAGGAGCATCCGGTCGTTTGCGTCCAACGAAAAACGGCCAAACCTGAAATGGCTTCCCTCTTCGTTCATACACGACTTAAGAACTTACTAATAACTAACTAAGAGATTCCCAAAGACTATTTCCGGGTTGCGCCGATATATTTGCCGCAACGGTCAATCCTCAGGATGTGTAGTCTGTAAATTCTAGTTCTGTTCGCTTTTAGCTGGCAACGTGAAGGGACAGAAAAACGGTCTGTCAGCTAGGGGTAACAGGTGGTTCACCGGGGAATTATTGATGATCGACCCACACGCTAGCACGACGTGGTACTGACCTCCTACAAGTGCGACTCCCACCTCCGAGTTTGCTTTCCTTGCAGTCAGTACCACCCCGCGCTAGCGCGTGGGTCTGTCACGTACCAAAAAGGGCGTTTGAAAAGACGCCCTTCTTAGTTTCACCGGCCGAGTTGCGCATCGTCAGGATCGTTGCACCGCGTCTCTGCCCGCTAGTTGGATCGGGTCAGTACCACCCGCGGTAGCGGGTGGGTGCGTAGCTCTTAGGCGCCACACGGCTACGCACCCACCTGCTACCGCGGGTGGTACTGACTCGATCGTCACTTTACCGGCTCCCACTCAAAGGTGACGTCGGAAAGGGCGGTGTCGTTATATCGTCCCGGGTTTGTGCCGGGATAAATCGATGTGATGGTGAGGCGAACCCAACTAGCCTTTACTGCACCAAGCTGAGTTTGCTGAGTATTCATGTCGTTCGTGAACGTCAGCGGACGTGAAGTACCATCCGAAAAGAGGATATCAGCCGCAGCAATGCGATTGTTCTCTTTCCAGACTTGAGGATTCTTGAAATAACCCGGTTGAATCAGGATCCGATGGAAGATTATCTCTTTGCCAAAGTCGAATTTGATCCACTGCCCGATTCCTGCATCGGGTACCCCTTCAATCCACGCAGTACTGCGCTGGTCGTCGATCGCATTAGCAGCATCGTAAGTGTTTGTTTGAATTGGTAAGCGAACAGAAGATGCTGTCGGGGTGATCTTCAGTGGAGTTGTTCTATCAACTTGCGCAGGTTCCGGCTTTACGTTGTTCGCAAATTTAATCCACCAAACAGCAACTCCCACCATGATCAGCGCGCCCAGAGCTACTCCGCCCAGGATCAGTGCACTCCAGTTGCGGCGAGGCCGTGGACCAGTTTTATAAGACGCACCTGAGTCCGGCGGCTTAGGCAGCACCACAGTTGTTTTGAGTGGTGGGACAAACTGCGGTGTCGATCCATTTGTCGATGCACCGATGAGGTTCTTCGCAAAATCACCGGCGGTTTCCGGTCGAGCGTCCCTTTGCTTTTCGAGTGCATTCAATACGACAGCTTCGATAGCAGGTGAAATCGCGGCGTTGATAGATCGTAAAGACGGCGGCGCTTGAGTAACGTGCTGGACCACAACACCGGAGGACGAAGGCGAGCTAAACGGCACCCGCCCTGTGAGCATCTCATACACCACAACTCCAAGGCTGTAGACGTCTGACCGCGCATCCAAATCCTCACCCAAACACTGTTCTGGCGACATGTAATGCGGCGTTCCCAGCACGCTGCCGGTTTGCGTTAAATTGCCGGCCACCTCGTCGCGAAGTTTGGCGATGCCGAAGTCGAGCACTTTCACTCGCAAACCATGGGTCGTGGTCCGCACGATGATGTTGTCTGGTTTGATGTCGCGGTGAATGACTTTGTGTTCGTGAGCATCGTCCAGTGCATCGCAAACCTGTCGAACGATTTCTACCGCGGTCGACGCCGGTATCACGCCTTCCTGCCTGATCAACTGGCGCAGGCTCTCGCCTTCAACCAGCTCCATCACCAGATACTGCAAGCCTTCTTCAGTCGTTCCGAAGTCGTGAATCACAACCACATTCGAATGCTTGAGCCGGGCTGCCGCCTGGGCTTCAAGTTTAAAGCGATCGGCAGCTTTCGGATCTGTAACGCCGGGATGGAGGATCTTGATAGCGACATCGTCGCCTATCCGCAGTCGCTCCGCACGATAAACAGAACCCATGCCACCCTCGCCGAGCTTTGCTTCGATACGGTATTTGCCGTCGATTGTCCGGCCGGTCAGAGCATTAGCGGAGGAGCTCAGGGTAGTCGCAGCTTGCAGTTGTGTCTCGTCATTCTGGTCCATCTTAGTGAGCCCGCATCAGACGTTGGATCATTTCAAGGTAAGGTTTGCCTGACTGCGACAGCTCGCGGTCGAAGCTGTAGAAATTGTAGTCGCGGCCCTTACCGTTTACCGTCACTTTGGTTTTCAAGTAGGAAGCTACGTTGTTCTTCAATTGAATGCCAGTGATCTGAACCTGGCTGTAGGGAACTTTGAAATTCTCTACAGCGTTGCGAAGGCTCTTGAACTCGAGCTCGTTCTTGCCGAAGATGAGCTGTGCGTCACAGTTGTTATGACCTTTGCTTAGCTCGAACTTTTCACCCTCATGACGACGCACGCGCAACGGTACGCTCTCGCCGCCCGCGAGCGCCAGATCGAAACGTGATTGAGCCCTCGCAAGATCAGCGCGTTCGAGATAGACGAGACCAAGAAGCCGGTTTGCCGCAGCGTTGTTTGCGTCAGCTTCAAGGATGAACTGCGCGAGTTTTATGACGTCATCGAAAGCGTGCCGCGAGTAAAACAAGTTGGCTTGCTCCTGCAGCACATTGACGGGTAAGCGTTCGAGTTTCTGCTCTCTCGTGATGGTCTCTTCCGGTTTGACCGTGAGCTCAAACTCAACCGGCGCATAGCCGAGAGCTTTGACGGAAATCCTGTGTTTGCCGGGCCCGAGCAAGATCTTTTCGGTGACTGACTTTGACGATGCGTCAGTGTCAACAGTCACGCGTGCGGTTTCGACGTTCGAAGTAATTCGCAGAACAGCTTTGATCGGCTCGAGCGAGAGAAGGATTTCGCGGGCACCGATTTCAGGCGCAAGATAGACGTTTTTGGTAGCGCTCAGATAGCCGGGCTTCCGCGCTTCAATAAGCAGTGTCTGCTGTTTTTGCAGGTATGAGAAGAGCCCGCTCGCATCGCTCTTTCCGTAAGCCTGCTTTTGACCTTCGAGGTAGATGTCGGCCTCGGGCGGATCAGTTCGCACACGTAACATCACCGGCTTTGCGAGAAGCGAGGCTTTGATCTCGTCGTGATTGTCACACGTTAAGTTTCGAACGTCTGAGTCGAACGAGTTATATCCATCCTTCGAGACTTTCACGCGGTAATAATGGTCGCCGAGTACTTGAAACGTGTAGCCACCGAGATCGTCAGTGACCACGGTAGTCAGTTGCTTAAATTGCCCTCGCGCCGTCTGTTTACCCTCGAGAATAATCTTGCAACCGGGCATGCCGCACACGACGACGAGATCGGAATCTTCGCAGACTGTTGCGGGAACCGGCTCCGGAGTTGTAGGTGTTGGTGTTGGTCTTGCTCTTGGTCCTGGTTGCGGACGCGGAGGTCTGGGTGTGGGCCGAACGGGACGCGGCAGGGGCGGCGGTTGGTCCACCTTGATGACTGGACAAGGCTTGCCGCCACACGGACCTTGCGCCATCGCCTCATGCTGGTCCAACACGCAAACAAAGACGATGAAGATCGCCACTACTAACAGTTTGGTTTTGTAAGTCTTGTAAGTCACCTCGACAATTAACGAATCACACCGTCAGTAGTAAGCTCGGGATCAAACGCGATGACGTAAGCCTTCGCCTGTTGTGCTTCCGTCGCCGATTTATCGCGAGTGAGAAAGATAAACCGCAGGTAGTCTTCCACTGACTGCTGGCGGTTTGCAGCGCTTTGGGCCCGGCGATAGTAGCTCAACGGCATCTCGCGCAGTTGTGTAGTCGCATGCAGGAAAGCATCACTCTTGATCTTGCCGGCGATGCGTCCAAAGAATTCGCGCGGATCGGGCGTCGGACAGTAGTTGTCGCGCTTACCGTAATCCTTCTCGTTAACTCCCGTTCGCTCCACGCATTCCCATTCGTCGTTGGCCTGCAGCGTGTCGCCCGAACGAGCGCCGCGCGAGATGCTATCACTCGAGCGCAGCGACATGCGCGCCACACCCGTCATGCGTTTCGGGTTTTCGCGATAGTAGTACTGCTCGGTAACGTTTTGCGGAAACTGATCGCGGTAAGCCCTTAGCTGCGCCACGCGCGACGCGAGGTTCCCGCACTGCGCATCGCCATATTGCTTGCGACACTTCTTGTACTCCTCGTTCACTGCATCGTGTTGGCGATCGGCTTCTTTCCAGCGCGGGTTCTGGTAACTGTAAGACGACTGCACGTTGTGTGGATTCTCCGAAACATCCACTGAAGCATTCATCACGCCGCCGGCGAAGATTATAGTCGGGGTATTCATTGCGCGTCCGGTCTGAATCGCCTGCCACGCAGCCGCAGCCTGTCGTGCGTCAAGGATATTCGGCTGGGCCAACCCGGAGCTCGTAGCCGCCGAATGGATCGCATCGGTGACTTCAACTATAACAGCCGAACCCTCAGGACCACGTGCCTCATTTTGCAGGACCACACCGACACTGACCCTGGTCCGTTGTTGAAAACGTTCGCGTGCATCAGCCAACAGGCCGTTGACTTCAGTGTCCTCGGGCATGTAAGCCTGCGCACTGACGAGATAGACGTAGGCAGTGCCGTCGTCGTTTCGCGCGAGGGCTTTGCGAGCTTCGTCTTTGCAGAAGTCAGCGAGACGGCGGTTCGCGGCGAGGAGTAGATTGCGGATCTCGTCTTCAGGACAGAGCTCGCTGGCAAGGATCAGTTGTTCTCGTGCCTCACGAAAGTCTTTCTTGTTAGCCATCGAGATGGCTTTCACTGTGGGAGCGCCCGCAGCAGCCGGCCTGGCGACCGGCCTTGGGCGACCTGGCCGCGGCGGAGGCGCGTTGCCGCCGACACCCAACAGTTGACGCGAGCGCGCATAGAGCTGTTGCGCGTACTCACACTTTGCAGACTTGAGCTCAACCGCGAGACGTGGATCGGCTTTGCAGTCGGAGTCAGCAATCTGTTTTTCCAACAACTCCTTCGCGTCTTTCGGGCGATTAATCTTGCGGTTTTGCTGTGAGTCACGAACGGCGATCTCATTGCGCGCGCGGCAAACACACGTGCGCGCGCGTTCTGAGTTTTTCAAACGGTCCCACGCAATTGAACACTCGCTGAGTGAAGTCTCGAGTTGCCCGGCCACCCATGCTTTGTCCGCCGCGTTCAGATGCACTTCGTGACTCTGCTCGTTCGCGTGGTCATACATCTGCTTCAGCTCGGGCCACGAAGGCAGATATTTTTTAATCGGTGCGGCGGCTTTGATGGCTTCGTCCCATTTTTCCGCTTTGATTAACTGTTCGGTTATGCCGCGCGCGTTTTCGACCTCCTGCTGCGAGCGGTTAACTTCAGCCGCGAGTTGTCGAACGGTCTCGTCGTCTTTGATCGATTGCGCACGCCCGACGCGCTCGCGGACCTTTGCTAAAAACGCGTAGTCGCCGTCGACGAACTTCCGCAAATCCGCGCGCGCGCATTGCACGAGGGCTTCGTGCATCTTGGTGTTTGCTTCGCTGCTTCGGTAGTTGTTTGTCTTCTTCAGGTAGGCTTCCCAAACGGAGACACGTGCTTCTTCAGCGGCATGATTGAAGAGCGAGTCGTTGACCGGCGCGCCTTCAGCGACGAAGTAAACCTGCGCGATCGTGCGCAGCGGGACGTCGAGTTTTCTTTTGACTTTGCCTGTTCGTTCTTCGCCCGTGAGTGTGACGTTGTAGAACGAAGAGAGATTTGGCGACAGGCCTTTCTGCGGTTTCATGTCATCCGGGAGTGCGAGAAAGCCGCCCTGACCGGAGACCGAGACTGCAGAAAGAGCATTGTCCCACTTCAGCGCATACAGATCGCGGATCTTTCGTTTACCGGATTTTTCGTAATCGTCGCGTGAGACAGAGGAGGGGAGACTTGGACCGACGGGCGAAAGCAATCGAATCTCATCTTTGTTGTTAATCTTGACGTCGTAGAGGATCTGGTAAGTCAGATCGATGTTGCCGTCACATCCAGTGGCGGAAGATTGTTCGGAGCGAAGGACCACGATCGCCTGCTTGCCTTGCCCGTTTACGACCACAGTGACCGACAACACACAGATGAACGCGAGGAACGCGAACACGCGATTAGCACGGGGCACGAGGAAATCCTCCTAAGTGAGAAAATAATGGTCCAACCAAAGCGCCAAAGGCACGGAATCAAAGTACCAAAGGCGTAGAATCAAAAGCGCCAAAGGCGTGGAATCAAAAGCGCCAAAGGCGCGCAATATGATAGCCAGGGGCAAGCGCGAAGCGCGTCGCCCCTGGTAAAAACAGCAAATCCGTTCGAGCCCTGAAAGGGCGTCATAGCCCGTGTGTATTTCGGCCTTTCAGGCCTCAATCTCGTGTGGTCTTCGTTAACCAGGGGCGACGCGCTTCGCGCTTGCCCCTGGCTATCATATTGCGCGCCTTTGGCGCTGCGCTGCGCAACCCGCCTGGATTTAATATCGCGCCTTTGGCGCTTCGCTGCGCACCCACCCGCTATCGCGGGTGGTACTGACTGTGTCCAACAGACTGTCTTGGCCCAATCCAATGACCTACTGAATATCCATCGCGCAGCGAAAGCCCGTTTGATCCCCAATGCCTCTCCAACCGGATCGCAGCGTCGTACTGACAAACTCGCGTGGGCTTTCCCATGAACCGCCGCGAATCACCTTGTCCGCCGCATGCGGCGGATTAGCGAAACGCCCGCCCGGATACGGCTGCCACGGCGTCGCGGTCCATTCCCACGCATTGCCAATCAAATCCTGAATACCAAACGGCGAAGCACATTTGTAACTACCGACATTTGTAATCCCCGTGTGCGCCTTATCAGCATTCGCACACTCACTCCTCCAACTATTCCCCCACGGATAGCGAAGCCCCTCCTTACCGCGCGCCGCAAACTCCCACTCTTCCTCCGTCGGCAAACGCTTGCCGGCCCAGTGCGCATACGCATCCGCATCCTCCCACGACACGCCAGTCACTGGATAACGATCCGTGCCCGGCGGGTAGTTGCCGTTCTTCCACGTCGGCGGTGGCTTTCGATTCGTCTGGTTCAGGAACTCTTTGTACTCACGACACGTGACTTCATAAACATCGAGATAGAAATTCTTCACCACCACCATATGCGCCGGCTGCGACTCTTCTTCCTCGTTACTTCCCATCTGAAACTCGCCGCCGAGAACCTGGACCATGCCTTCAGTCTTCGGCTGCGGAACCGTGCTGCCGCCGCCGTCAGTAGCATGTGGACCACTCACGGCTATCGTTCCAGCGGGACTCGCCTTCGGCACCGGAGGCGTTGTTCCCCTCCGTGGCTTATCGCGTCGCAACCATACAAAGTAAGACAGCGCGCCCAGCACGGCGATGATTGCTGCCGCCGCCACAACCGCGGCACGATACCGATGAATCCACGGTCGCTTTACTGTCGACGTGTGAGTCGCTCGTGTTCCACCTGTCGCTCGACCGGTTGCGCCACTTCCCGGCATGGCGAGATGAATCGTTTCCGGCAGCGCTGTGCCAACAGGCACATTGTGTTGCTTTTCTACCGTCTCTTCATTCACGTCGTGCGGCGGTACAAGCACGTGACGCTGTGAAGCAACAACCGTTTCCGCCGAACGACTGATGACTTGTTTCAACTCGCGCGCGAATGCCCCGGCCGTCGCGGGTCGCATCTCACGCGCCTTCTCCAGCGCCCGGAACACGACGGCTTCAACTGCGGCCGGTATCGCGGCATTGAAGTCTCGCAGCGAAGGCGGCGCCTGGTTGACGTGTTGGATCACTACAGCGTTGGAAATTGGTGAGTTGAACGGCACTCTTCCGCAAAGCATTTCGTAGACGACGATTCCGAAGCTGTAGATGTCCGCGCGGCTGTCGAGATCTTCTCCAAGACACTGCTCGGGCGACATGTAGTGCGGCGTGCCCATCACGTTTCCAGTTTGCGTGAGTGTGGTAGCGGAGTCGTCGCGTAATTTTGCGATGCCGAAGTCCAATACTTTGACGCGCACTCCGGCGGGTGTGGAGTTGAGAACTATGTTGTCCGGCTTGATGTCGCGATGAACGATGTGGTGTCGATGGGCCTCGTCGAGCGCCGCGCAAACTTGCGACGCGATCTCTGAAACGAGCGACAGGCTCAGCGGGCCTTGTTCCTTCGTGATGGTGCGCAGGCTCTTGCCTTCAACCAGATCCATCACGAGGTATTGCAGACCGTCTTTCGAGACACCGAAGTCGTAAATGCTGACCGCGTTCGGATGTTTGAGTCGCGCCGCTGCCTGTGCCTCTCGACGGAAGCGTTCGGCTGCCTGCGGATCCTCCTGGCCGATGTGCAGAACTTTGATGGCCACTTCGTCGCCGATCAGCAGGCGAGTGGCGCGATAGACGGTCCCCATGCCGCCCTTGCCGATCACGGCATCGATACGGTAACGGTCGTCTATGAATTGCCCGATGAGATTCAAGCGTTTACAAAACGTCCTTTCTCTTCAACACCCACATGGTCAGAGCTAAAAACAGAACATTGAAGAGCGCGAGCGCCGCACAATCCACAGCCACGCGCTGGCGGTAAGCAGCCGTGATCTCATCTTCCGGCTTACCTTCGAAGACGCGCTCATACTCAGTTACATAAATCGTCGACGCCAGCTTCGAGCGCGCGTCCGCATCGTCGATACTCACCGTATGCGCAAGTCCCTCGATGGTCCAACGTGCAACCATCAGGTAAGCCGCGTAATTTGCCAGGCCCAGTCCGTCGCGCTTCATGATCGGTTCCTTTGGCGGAGGCTTATCCTTATTTGCTTCGTAGTCGAGGAACTGCGCGTGACTGGCAGGTTTTTGCGACTGTCCAAACACGTAAACATCGTTCAGCGGCTTCAGATATCCGCTTAACAACAACTGCGGAATCAGGATCAGCGGCAACACGCTCATCGCTTTCTCAGTGGAGTTGACGAGCGCGGAAAAGAAGAGACCAGTAGTTATGCCTGCCAGCGACGTGAGATACAGAACGACCGTGAGCGATAGGAAATCGCCCGCCTTGAGACGATTCATACCCACGAGAATACCGACGAACAGCAAACACTGAACGAGTGCGATCCCACTGAGCACCGTAAACTTCGAAAAGACATACGAAGGGATCTTCAGATTCACGAGGCGCTCGCGTGAATAGATCGCCGCTTCCGCGACGATTTCGCGCACCGCGTTGTTTGCGCCAAACCAGATCGAAACGATCGACGCGATAAAGAGCGTCTGCGAGTTGTTTGGAGAGTCGCCGACGATGATCGCCAGCAGGATCGCGACGATCGGCGCCTGCGCGAGCAGTAGCAACGTATTGCGCTTGTCTTTAAGTTTGACTTCGAGATAGCGACGCGTGAGGGTGAGCCATTGCGTGAAACCAAAGTCGCGTTCCGGCTCATCGTATCTCGTTGTTCCGAGTTGCAACGCTTCCGCCGTCTTCGATACTGATTCGTTCTCGACAATGCGCGACTGCACGTACTTGTGATGTTGCGTGGATTTCTCAAAATCGCGACTCAATTGATCCGGATCGCGCGCGCCGATGTAGCGATAGATGTCGCCGGGCTCCTGGCATCCGAAGTATTGCAGCGCTTCCGCCGGTGGACCAAAAAACGCGAGACGCCCTCCCTTCGTCAGCATCGCGATCTGGTGCATCTCACGAAACTTCTCAAACTTGTGCGTCACCATCACCACGATCCGGCCCTCGTCGGCCAGATGCCGGAACAACATCATCATGTTTTCAGTGGTTTCGGGATCGAGTGGAGACGTTGGCTCGTCTAAAAACAGGAAGCTGGGTTTGGTGATCAGCTCGAGCGCGAGACTCAGACGCTTTTGTTGCCCGCCACTCAGTTGTCGAAACGCCGTGTGTCGCTGTTCCAGCAGACCAACTGTTTGAATCACTTCGTGGATGACGCTGTTGACGGCTTCAGTGGAAGTTCCGTGCGGCAGGCGCAGTTTCGCGGCGTAGAAGAGAGTTCGTTCGACCGTGAGCGCGTCGTGCAGGATGTCGCGTTGCGGAACGTAGCCGATCGATCGTCGGAGCGAATTGAAGTTTTGATAGAGATCGAGATCGTTGATAAAGACGTTGCCGCCGGTCGCTGGCCGCAAACCGTTGAGTGCGTCCATGAGGGTCGACTTGCCACAGCCGGACGGTCCCATCAGTCCGATAAACTCACGAGGCCTGATCGCGAGCGAGATGTCCTGAAGGATCGTTTTGTTGTCGATCGTTTTTGAGATGTGACGAGCAGTGATCGAGCTCGCGCTCAGATCGTGTTGCTTGACGGTGCGGCCGTCGACGTGAAGCAGGAACCCTCCGAGGAAAATGAGATCTTCGGGTGTGAGTTGTCGTGGCTCGGTGAGCGGCTGTCCGTTAACAAATGTGCCGTTGGTGCTGTTGAGATCTGTGAGTATGGGTTGTCCGCCGTTCTCGTAGCTCAGCATGGCGTGATAACGAGAGACGCTCGGCGCATCGAGCACGAAGTTATTATCCGGCGCTCTGCCCAGACGGATCACGGGAAGTGACGCGGCGCGCATCACGGTCGTGCCTGCATTTGTTCGCGGCGGTGGCACGACTAACGCGGGCGCAACTTGTTTCGCGTCTGGCTCGGTTGAAATCACGAATCTCGCAACCGGACGCTCGTTGGGCGAGACCTCTCTGTACTTCACAGACGGAAACGCGGCATGAAAGCTGAATGCGACTAAGCCACCGAGGCCGAAACCCACACGATCGCCGTCCTCTAACTCGCGACGAACAATCGCCTGCCCATTGACGAACGTCGACTGCTTTCCGCTGAGATCAACAAGCGTGACTCTCTGTACGTCATCGACCTCGAGCGCCGCCTGCATTTTGGAGACGACACTCTGCGCCAGCACGAGCTGGCATTGAGATGGATCTCTGCCGACCACGACACGCTTGTCTTCGAGGTGAAACTGTTTGCCGGCTAGTTGTCCGACCAGACCTTGTAGATAAGGCCTGCTTTTCAGATCTATTTCCCCTTGCATCTTCACTTGACTGGACGGCGAATGGCTGGCCGGCTTACGAGACCCGAAGAACCCGCGATCCAAAGGAAAGGATCGAGGCGGTGCCGGTCTCTGGAGTACAGGTTTAAGGCGAGAGGACTCTAAGCCGCGCCTGGTATGACTGTCAAGGAAATCCTGCCTAAATCTTGTAAATCCTGCAAACGACTTTCTCTCACCTCAACCCGGTGTGATGTTTTCCGATTAGCCGCCACTTTACAACGTAACGAACGGCCAACCTTGTGCGGAACGGTACGCGTGGGACCGTTATCACGAGCGCGCTAAGTAATCATATTTCGGAGGCTATCATGGCACTTCAACTGGCAGGACGTGACTTAAAACGAGGCGATACCGGTGCGGATGTTGCCACACTTCAAACCGCACTCATTCAGCTCGGCTACCGCATCGCCGACAGCGAATTGAAGGAAAAATTCTTCGGTGAGACTACGAACGATGCTGTCGTCGATTATCAGAAAAGCCAGCACCTCGTGCCTAACGGCATCTTCGAGGGCAAGGCCGCGTGGCTGATTGATGACGATCGCGAGCATCCGAAGAAATTCATCGTCCTGGGCCAGGTGTTCAAGTCGGACGGCACTCCATTCAAGGATCTAACCGTGGAAGTCTTCGACAAAGACTTACGTTCAGAGGAGCTTATCAAGGCAGACACGACCAAGACGCCGAACGGCGAATACATGGTCTTTTACGAAGCGAAAGATTTTAAGAACGCAGAAAAGGATCGAGCCGATCTCTTCATCAAAGTTAAAAACAGCGCCGGAACAGTCCTCGCTACATCGCCAATTATCTTCAACGCGCGCAAGTTTGAAGTCGTGAACTTCACGATTGGCGAGGCACTCGGACTTTCTGAGTTTGAACGGATCGTAAAAGAGCTGACGGATCTGCTGCATGGCATAGCGCAAGCCGATCTGACCGAAGACGACCTCGCGTTCCTGACTGGCGAGACTCGCATCGACAAGAACTGGCTGACTTTCATCGCGGAAAGTGCACGCCGTCGCGCGGAAGCCGCAACGATTCCGCAGACGGTGTTCTACGGTCTGTTTCGCCAGGGCTTTCCTACGGACCTCAAAGAGCTGCTCGCGAACGAAATCTCGTTGTTGCGCGCGGCCCTCGAAGTATCGTCGAACGAGGCGATCATTCCTCAGCTCTCGAGTGCGCAGTTGGACCAGATCGCCAAAGACCTTAACACACTGAAGGCCAGCCTGATCCTCAAACCCGGCGATGGCGAGACGTCGCTTGGTGATCTGCTCGCGACTTCGCTGTTGCCTGCCGATAAGCGGCAACTCGTCGCCGGACTTATCGTGGTGCATGGCGGCACGACCAGAGGTTTCTGGGAAGAGATCGATAAAAGCAGTTTCTCTGACTCAGATAAGAACGAAGTACGCTTCACGCTTCAGGTCGGCGATCTGACCAGAAGACATCTGCCGCTTGTGACTGCGTTGCGCAACACCGGCGTTGCCGGCGTCGCCAGGCTCACTCAGAATGTCGCGTCGCTTACGGGTGTCAACCCGGAGACGATCGCTTTACGTCCGTTCGCGCCCAAAGGAGTGGCGGAATGGAAACAGGTCCTGCAGCCACCATCTGGTCCACCGCTCGGCGCACCCCCATCGATTCCCGGCAACACCGCACAGGAAAAAATCGACAACTACGCAGTGGCTTTGAATGCGTACATGGAGAACGCATTGCCGACTCCGGTGATGGCCGGTCGATTCTTTGCGGACACTGCGGGCGACAGTCCGTTCAATCCGGTGCGGACCGATCTCCAGACGTTCTTCAACAACCCTGTCAACCGCTTTTACGAGTTTCGAGAAGTTCCGATCGACGTGTATCTCAGCACGGACCGCGCGGGAAAACTCGCGGGCGTCACCAACGCCACGGCGCTCGTAGCCGAGCTGAAAAACATGCAGCGTCTCTTCAACGTAACGCCGCGTTACGCGGAAATCCGTTCGTTCAGAAAAGACTCTCTGCACTCCGCGTTCTCGATGGTGAAAGTCGGTGAGCGCCGGTTTGTCGAGAAGTATGCGAGCGTGCTCGGAGGCGAAGAAAGCGCGATCGAAGCTTATCGCAAAGCAAAGCAGACGCATGCAACCGCGCTCAATTTTTACCTTGGCCAGGCAGTTGGTTCCAACTCAGCATCACCCGCTGTTGTCCCGACTGCAAGTGCGAAGCCGTCGATTGCGAAATTCGCCGCCGCGACCGCGTCGGCGAGTCCTGACTTGCCGACGTTGTTTGGCTCGCTCGATCTCTGCGATTGCGAACAGTGCCAGTCGGTGTACAGTCCCGCGGCGTACTTCGTCGACATCCTTAAGTTCCTCGATGATGGTCCAAAGAAGCAGGACCTCACGCCGTTGCAGGTGTTGTTCAAGCGCCGGCCCGACCTCGAACACATCGAGCTGACTTGCGAAAACACGACGACGCAAGTGCCTTACGTCGATCTGACACGGGAGATCATGGAAGCAGCCGTTTCGAAGCGAGAGTTCGAGATGCCCGAAGGAAACATCAGCGCGGTGCTCGCTGCTCTCAACGCGAAAACGATGCCGTCAACTTTCCCGCCCATCTTCGCGACGAACGGATATTCAATCACCGCCAAAGCTTCCGTGCGCATCGACGACCAGCCTTCATCGTGGCTGATTCTCGACACGGGTTGGGCATTCACGTTGAAGCACGACGCAGCCCAGCACAAGTTCACGGTTGCAGCATGGCCGCAAACGAGTTGGAACGCAGACGAGCTGCGCGCAAATCCCGAGCACGTCAACACGGCCGCGTATGCTGAGCTGCGCGACGCCGTGTATTCATGGGACCTGCCGTTGAATGTCCCGGTGGAAGAGATTCGCGGTTATCTCGGGCACTTCGGTGTGAAGCGCACCGAGGTGATGGAGACGTTCTTCCGCGGCACACCCGATGCGGCTTTGACAGCCGACAGTATCGCGAACGAGTACGCAGGCGTGACGGCGGAAGAAGCAAAGATCATCACTGGTGTGAAGACGGGTGGTCCAAAAGCGCCTTCAGGCCCGTGGGATTTCTGGGGCCTCGCTCCGACTGGAAACGATCTGGAGGATCCGACTGACGGCTCAGCGCCGCACATGCAAGGCAATTGGGATTTCGTGCTGAAGCGCGTCTCGATCTTCCTGCAACAATCCGGTTTAAGTTACCGCGAGACGTTAGAAGTGCTGGGTTCGTATTTTATCAACCCGGTTGCCGGCACCGGTCGCAGGTTGGGAATCGTTTCAACCGATACCGCAAATCCTGCCACCTGCAACTTGAGCAGGCTCGAGATACAGGTAACCGACAGCGCGATCTCCGATAAGCAGGCGGCGCTCACCGAAGCCTGGAACAAGATTCATCGCTTCGTGCGTCTCGCGCGCAAGCTTAGTTGGACCATGCGCGATCTCGATAAAGCGATAGTCGCTCTTCAGCCGAAGAATGCCTCAGCGAAACTCGACATCACCGCGGGGTTCCTCGCGCAGGTGTCACACATTCAACGCCTCAGCGCGCAGTTTAGCTTGCCCGTCGTCAATCTGCTCAGCTTCTGGGGCACGATGGATGCCGGACTTTATCTCGATCACTTTGTTGAAGGTGAGCCGTCGGTGCCGTCTCTCTACGCGACGCTCTTCAACAATCGCACCGCGGCCGGACAGTCACTGCCTGAAAATCCATCGGCACTGACCGGCAAGCTTTCGGAAAACACGTCGCGGATCGCCGCTGCATTGCAAATCAGTATTGACGATCTGGCGTTGATGCTCGCGAATACCAACGTCGTCTCCGATGATCTTCTGACGCTCGACAACCTTTCGAAGCTTTATCGTCACGCGACGTTTGCGCGAGCAATCGGTTATTCGATTCGCACGTATCTCGCGGCGCTCAAGCTGATCAGCGCGACGCCTTTTGCGACCACTGGGGACACGATCAAGTTCGTTCAGCAGAGTGAAAAAATCGCTGCGGCAGGCTTTAGTGTCGAGGATCTCAGCTACCTGCTGCGCGATTCTTCAGTGGCCTCACCGATCGCAATCGGCGATCCCGCGATCGCGGTTGCATTGAGTGTGATTCGCGAAGAAGTGCGCAAGATCATGACCGAGGCCGGCAATGGTGACGCTGCGCCGGACAATCCGGACGAAGATCCACGCATAAAGTTGAGCGAGGAGACCGTGATTCAACGTGTCAGCCAGTACCTCAGTCTTGATTCAAGGGCCGCGCGCGAGTTACTGACGAACTGGGTCAACTCGACCGCGGATGCCACGAAGAAAGCCATCTCGGTCTTTATCGATACTTCGTTTGCGGAAAGCGATCCGGACGTTGAAGTGACGAGAAATGCATTCCCGAACCAGTTCAACACGTTCGTACGGTTGTACAAGATCGCGACGTTGAATCATGCCTTCAGCCTTACGCCGCCACAGCTCCAATGGCTGTTTGACTTCGGTCCGAGCAATAACTGGCTGGACATGAATGCGCTTCCGTTCGGCAACGTCGCGCCGGCACAGTCGCTCTATCCGGGTTGGGTACGGATTGCCGATCTGTTCCAGCTAAGCGCGGCTTTGCCGCTCTCGGAGAGTGTGTTGACTGATATCTTCACTTCAGCCCGCACGGTCAGCACAGTCGATCCGTTGCTTGCAAGACTCAGCCAGGGTCTGTCATGGAAGCTCGAAAACCTCAAAGCCCTCAATGACGGCTTCGGTTTTCAGGTCAACGACTACAAAGATGAACGAGCGCTGCGTCGCCTGCACGCTGCATTCACGATGTTGAATCAGCTCGGCGCATCGGCAGGCCAGTGTCTCAACTGGACCGACGCCACAAACGTCAAGGCTGATGAACAGTGCGCGGCAGACGTAAAAGCGCTCGTGCGAGCGCGACTCGACAACGAGCAGTGGCTGGAAAAAGCCAAATCGCTCAACGATCCGCTGCGCGAGAAGCAACGTGCCGGTCTGGTGTCTTACCTGATGCTCAGACGCGAGGCGCGAAACGCAGATGAGTTGTACGACGACTTCCTCGTCGACGTGGGAATGAGCCCGTGCTCGATGACAACGAGAATCAAGCAGGCGATCAGCTCGGTGCAGTTGTTCATTCAACGCTCGCTCATGAGTCTCGAAGAAGAGGTTTCGTTGACACCGAAAGAAGCGCGCGAGTGGTCGCAGTGGCGCAAGCAGTACCGCATCTGGGAAGCCAACCGCAAGATCCTCCTTTATCCCGAAAACTGGATCGAGCCCGAGCTGCGCGACGACAAGTCAGTGTTCTTCAAAGACCTCGAAAACGAGCTGCTGCAAAGCGAAGTCACGATGGACACAGCAGAGACTGCATTTGTCCACTACCTCGAGAAGCTGCACGATGTCGCGCGTTTGGAAATCGTCGGCATGTACCGGCAACAGGAGTTTGCAGACGACGGCACGATCTCGCTCGATGTGCTGCACGTCATCGGACGTACGTTCTCGGCTCCGCACGTCTATTTCTACCGCCGGCAGATCGACTCATCGAGTTGGACGCCGTGGGAAAAAGTTGAGGCCGACATTCAGGGCAATCACGTGATTCCGGTGGTCTGGAACCGCCGGCTCTATCTCTTCTGGCCTGTCTTTACCGTCAAGCAGAAAGAGATACCGCTCACGATGCCGACCGACGGATCACCCGTCGTCGCTGGCGAGAAACAGCTCGAAGTCCAGCTCGCCTGGGCGGAATACAAGAACGGCGAGTGGTCCGCGAAGAAGCTGGCGAGTCCGTTCCTGAGCACGCTGACGCATCCCGAAGCGGAGCTGAGCGACGCGCAATTCAAGCTCTTCACGTTCAAGACCCGCATCCAGAAAACGACAACGAGGGACGAGCAGTTGTTCATCGATTGTTATGGTCCGGTTGATTTGATCAAGACAGTCACGATTACTTCGACTGACGCAAAGGCCGTGAAGGAGACCGCGCTGTTCTCTCTCGGTCCGGGAAAAACACAGATCGTCAACGCCACAGTCGATGGCAAGGCGTTTCAGCCGTCAGACGTCACGAAGGTAGAGATTCGTAAGAAGGATTCCGCGGGCACGGTGGTCCAAACAATCAAACTCGGTGACGACGGCTCAGTCGAAATCAAAAATACGAGCACGACTGCCACGTTCAAGTACTGGCTGGCGTCCGCCGATTACCAGCCGGGCAAACCAATCTTCACGGGACAGAGAACGGAGTGTTTCTTCGACGACGGCACGCTCTCGCGCAATCTTGTGGGCACCAACGGCAACTCGGCAAAAGCCCTGGTCGGCGTAGAAACGCTGGCGGTTGGCACGCTGGCCATCAATGATCCGCCAACCTCCATCGATCTGGCTAACAGTCGAGTGTGCGAAATCATCAGCGAAGCGATGTGCGAATTCGATCTGAAGACGATTCCGACCACGACCACCACGACGACCACGACGAGTAGAACCACAGATCCATCGCAGGCGATCGTGTCGTTCTATTTCGACGACGGTCAGCAAAGCATAGGCGCGCTGTTTGATTCGAACGCGAACGCCGCGCTCGAGCCGATTGTCGGAACACGCTTCGAAAACATGATGATGGCCGAGTACCAGAACCCGAACAACGATGGCTTGTTAGACACGCGCATATTGCAAAAGACGCCGTGGCCGTTCCGTCTGTTGCCCATGCATCAAAGCTACCAGGCGAAGAAGCTCGAGTACCCGGCGTTTTTCCAGGACGACGTGCGCAGTTACTTCGTCACTCAGAACGAAGACACGAACCTGGTCCGGTTCAGCACGTTCTACCATCCCCTCGTCAGCAGTTTCTTCAGGTCGCTCAATCATGCGGGCATCAGTGGACTGTTGACGCTTGCCAATCAGCGTGTAGCCGATCAGCCGATCGCTTTTGACGGCTATTCACCTGATGCAGCGCAAGTGGATACGAACGCCAAGCCGCGCGAGGACGTCGACTTCAGTCATGCCGGCGCTTACTCGCGCTACAACTGGGAGCTCTTCTTCCACACGCCGTTCATGATCGCGACGCAGCTAAGCAAGAACCAGCGCTTCGAAGAGGCGCAGAAGTGGTTCCACTATATCTTCGATCCGACGGCGACGGATTCACCCGATCAACCAACCGCTCCGGGACCAGAACGCTTCTGGCGTGTCAAACCGTTCTACCAGCAAGCCCTCGACGGAACCGAAACTCTCGAAGACTTGTTTGCGAAACCGGACACGTTGAAAGCGCAGATCAAAGAGTGGCAGGCCAATCCGTTCCGGCCACACGTGATCGCGAAGCTGCGTTTAGTGACTTACATGAAAGCGGTTGTGATGCGCTACATCGACAACCTGATTGCGTGGGGCGACCAGTTGTTCCGTCGCGACACGATTGAATCCATTAACGAAGCGACGCAGCTTTATATCCTTGCTGCACAGATCCTCGGTCGCCGTCCGGAACAGATCCCGGCACGTGCAATAGCGAAGGTGCAGACGTTCCGTAGTCTCGACGATGCAGAGTCACTGAATGGTCTGGCGAACGCGTCGGTTGCAATCGAAGGCTTCCTGTCGCCGTCAGTCGTACCACCAACGGATGACACGAAGCCGAACGGTATGCCGTTGATGCCGTTCTTCGGAATTCCGGGGAACGAAAAGCTGCTCGGTTACTGGAATACGGTGGCCGATCGTCTGTTCAAGATTCGTCACTGCCAGAACATCGAAGGCGTGGTTCGTTCACTGCCAACGTTCGACTCGCCGATCGATCCGGGATTGCTGGTGAAAGCGGCCGGCGCCGGAGTGGACGTCGCGAGCGCGCTCAGCGATATCAACGTCGCGTTGCCACACTATCGCTTCAACGTCATGTTGCAGAAGGCTGAGGCGCTGTGTGGTGAAGTGAAGTCGTTGGGCAGCGCGTTGCTTTCCGCCCTCGAGAAGCGCGATGCAGAAGCCCTCGCGCTGCTGCGCTCGACGCACGAGACGAAGGTGTTGAAGGCAGTGCGAACCGTCAAGGAAAGACAGCTTGCTGAAGCGAAAGAGGTGCGTGCCGGACTTGATCGGAATAAAGACCTGATCACGCTGCGACGTGATTACTATCGCGACATCGCCTTCATGAACGCATGGGAGACCACGCAGCTCGCTCTGACGGGCGCCAGCGTATCTCTCCAGGCTTATGAAGCAACAATGCTCACGTTGGGTGGGGCCCTGAGCTTGATCCCGAATTTCCACTTGTCCTTACCTTTCTGCATGGGGCCAACATATGGCGGCGACAACGTGGAACGATCGATCGCGAGCTTCAGCAATTCCGTCGGCAAAGTCGTCGGCATACTGAATACCATCGGTGGGATGGCCGGCACGATGGGTGGTCACCAGCGTCGCTTCGACGATTGGAAACTCCAGGAACGCCTGGCCAATAAGGAACTCGAGCAGATCGAGCGACAGATGATAGCCGCTGATATTCGCGTCGCGATTTCCGAGAAGGAATTGAGCAATCACGATCTGCAGGTTCAGAACAACGCCGAAGTCGATGAGTTTATGCGCAGCAAGTTCACCAATCGTGAGCTCTATGACTGGATGGTCGGGCAGATCTCGGGAATTTACTTCCAGAGCTACCAGCTTGCTTACGATGTTGCGAAACGTGCGGAGAGCGCGTATCGGCACGAGCTCGGGCTAAAAGAGTCGAGCTTCATTCAGTTCGGTTACTGGGACAGTTTGAAGAAGGGACTGCTCGCGGGCGAGCGACTGTCCTACGATCTCAAGCGCATGGACGTCGCTTACCTCGATCAGAACAAGCGCGAGTATGAAATCGTCAAACACGTTTCTTTGCTTTCAATCGATCCGCTCAGCCTGGTGAAGTTGAAGCAGACGGGTGAGTGTTTCGTGACCTTGCCTGAGGCGTTGTTTGACATCGATTACGCAGGCCAGTACATGCGCCGGATCAAGTCGGTTGGTATCACGGTTCCGTGTGTGGCTGGTCCATATAGCGGCATCAACTGCACGCTGACGTTGCAGAGCAGCAGCATTCGTCACGGCAACACGCTGTGGAACAATAAGTACGCCCGGCAGACTGACGACCCGCGGTTTGCGGACAGTGCCGGAATCGTGCAGTCGATTGTGACGAGTGGGGCGCAGAACGACAGCGGCATGTTTGAAACGAACCTGCATGACGAGCGGTATCTGCCGTTCGAAGGGCAGGGCGCGATCAGCACGTGGCGCATCGAGATGCCGAGGAGCTTCCAGTCGTTCGACTACAACACAATCTCTGACGTCGTGCTGCACGTGCGTTACACCGCGCGTGAAGGTGGCGCACAGCTCAGGACAGTCGCTGAACAGGAGTTACAGACTGCGCTCAACGACTTCATTCGCGTCGAAGGCGCGCGTGGTCTGGCGCAGATGTTCAGCCTGCGTCACGACTTCTCGACGGAATGGTCGCGGTTCATGAACGCGCCATCGGGCACAGTGCAGAGTTTGAAGATGGCCGTGACGAAGGAACGTTTCCCGTTCTTGTTCCAGGGCAGAAATATCAAGATCAAGACGATGGAAGTGTACGTGAAAGTGAAGGACGGTTTTGGCGATCACAACGTGAGCACGATGAGGATCTCTCTGGAGGGCCAAACGTTGCCGCTCGATACGTGGAGTAACTTGATCCGCGGATCGAAGACCTTCAACAACGTCGACCCGGGCACGTTCACGTTGAACGCCTGGCTCAACGATCACGACCATCTGAATCCGGATGCAATTCAGGACATCATGATCATTTGTCGGTACGCGGTTTCGTAATGTGAGATCCGAAGCCACGCACGGGTGGCCACGGAGGGCCACCCCTACAGTTGTTGCTTATCGGGCGCCTTCGACGAATGTTCCTGATTGACTACAACTGTAGGGGCGGCCCTCCGTGGCCGCCCGTGCGTGGTTTACACCGTGCGTGGCTTCATTTGACACCTTGTTTGATTCCCATTAACGTATCGCCTGCCTCAACCCGACAACGAACTCCCGAAGCCCAGCCCGAAGTGCGGAATTGTCTGCGACTATCATTTAAAGGAGATTCCTGTAATGAAGCGAATATCGCATCGCCTTCTGGCGATTACCCTTCTGGTCTTACCCTTCCTGTTTGTAAGTGGGCCTGATGCTTTGGCCCAACGAAACCCTGATAAGGAGTTGCCTTTGCGAGAACTGCTTACCGTCCCTGGCAAGGTAGTGAGTGAAGCGAAGTCTGCTCGCCCCACCACTGAGCTGAAGCTGACTGGTTACCGCGTTGAAGAAATCAAGCTACCACGCCAGTTGAACGTTGAGCTGCATGGTCAGCAAGTCGCCGTTGACAAAGCGTGGCGCGTCACTGTGCAAGGTGGTCCATTTGCTGTTCGTGCCCTGCCGGCCCTGATCTGGATCGACGATCAGGTTGTCGGCAACGGTGTGGAGAACGAAACGCTCACGCAGATCACTGCGATCACGTTCGACAGCTCACTCATACGTGAAGGAGGAGTGGTTTCCATCTCCTACGGTGAGGATAAAGAAGGACGAGTGAAGATTTCTCAGGGACTGCGCTTGAAAGGAGGAAACTAATGAAAAGCACAATTAAAAACTACTTCCTCGCTTCATTAGCGCTCATCGTGTGGGCTGCGGGAGCAGCGTTCGCGCAAGCACCCGATCCAGGCACACCCGGCCCGCTTTCCGTTACGCGCGAAGAATACAACTTCGGCGACACTGCTTTTCAGCCGAGCAATTTCCCCGGGCCAGTGGAGCTGCTCGCTTCGATTCACTATCCGACTAATCTGTCTGCTGGTCCATATCCGGTGATTATTTTCCTGCATGGCCGTCACGCCACTTGTTTCAAGGGCGGCAGTCAATTGCTGCAGTGGCCGTGCACAAACGGGGCGCTGCCGATCCCCAGCTATCAGGGATACGACTACACTTCCGAAGTGCTGGCGAGCCATGGTTATGTGGTGGTGTCAGTCAGCGCAAACGGAGTCAATGCCGTCGACAATTCCGTGTTTGATCTCGGCGCGCTCGCGCGTGCGGAGTTGATGCAGAAACATCTCGATATTCTGAAGACGTTCAATACAACCGGCGGCGCGCCGTTCGGCACGAAGTTTGTCGGCAAATTCGATTTGACGCGTGTCGGCACGATGGGTCACTCGCGCGGTGGTGAAGGCGTCGTGCGTCATTACGTTTTGAACAACGCTTTGGGGGCGCCCTACGGCATCAAGGCCGTGTTTCCGCTCGCGCCAGTCGATTTCAACCGCTTCGTCGTGAACAATGCCGCGGTCAACGTGATGCTGCCTTATTGCGACGGTGACGTTGCAGATCTCCAGGGTGTGCATTTTTACGATGACGCTCGCTACAACGTGCCTGGCGATCCGGCTCCGAAGCATTACGAGCTCGTGATGGGCGCCAATCACAACTTCTTCAACACGGTTTGGACGCCTGCTACGAGCTCGTTCCCCGGCGCTGCGAACGACTGGCTCGCGTTTATTCAAGGTGGTCATTCGGATTCGCATTGTGGCTCTGGTCCAACGAATCAACGATTGACTGAAGCGCAGCAGCGCGGCGTCGGTCTCGCCTACATGACTGCGTTCTTCCGCGCTTATGTTGGCGGCGAGACGCAGTTCATTCCGCTGCTCACTGGCGATGCGCCGCCGCCGGCTTCAGCCCAAACAAGTAATCTGTTTGTGTCGTATCACGCGCCGGCTAACCGGCGATTGGATGTGAACAGGTTATTGAACGACACCAATCTCACGACGAACACGCTCGGCGGCGCGGCTACGCAAACCGGCCTCTCGCCGTATGAGTTGTGTGGTGGACCTGCGCCGCAACCGCAGCGTTGCATTCCTGAAGCGCGGAATGCGCAACAACCACACACGACCCCGAGCGCACGCTCGCCGTTGCGCGGCTTGAGTCAGTTGAAGACTGGTTGGAACAACATGACCGGCAACTACCGAAACGACATCCCACCGTCGTTGGGCAACGTGTCGGGATTCCAGGCCGTGCAATTTCGTGTAAGTGTGAACTTCGGTGATGTTCGTAATGTTGAAGGTCTCGCGCAGGACTTTCGCGTGGTCTTGACTGATGCTTCCGGAGCTTCTGCGTCTGTGCGTGTGAGTGACGTTTCGGGCGCGCTGTTCTATCCGCCGGGCGAGGTCCTGGCGGTGCCGAAGGTTGTCTTGAACACAGTGCGTGTGCCGTTGAGTGCTTTCAGCGGCGTGAACCTGAATGCTGTACGTTCGGTTCAGTTCACGTTCAACGAAAGACTTCAGGGCGGCGTGCTGGTTACTGACGTAGCCTTCGCCTCAGCACCGTAGTTGACATGATGAACAAGATTTTTTCAGGATTTGCAGGCCGCTCCTGTAAATCCTGAAAGCTGATCTCTTATGTTCTGATGCCTGATCACTTTCATCTGATCCTGAATCCGCGAGATGGCGATATCAAGGGATTCACGGGTGCTCTGAAGAGTGTTGCGACGCGAAGAATCGTTGACATAACTCAAGACAAGAGATTTCAGCGACGAGACGGCTTTATACATCAAGTTTGGCAAGACAGCTTCAAAGCTCTGCCGCTTTGGAGCCCTTGGATGATCTGGCAGAAGATCGATTACATTCATGCGAATCCGATCAAGGCTGACAAAGGCAATGAAGGAATCAGGTGATGGAGTATTTCAGAAGAGAGACAAAAGGAACTGATCAGCGGGGGCAAGCCCCTCTTCCTGACTTGTTCTACTCTTAGTTGCCTGAGTTTCCGGGAAGAATTTGTAAACGAAGACAGAACAACTCAGGAAGAGGGGCTTGCCCGGCACAAAAGCCATCTCATACTCTTACAAACGGATCAAATAAAATCCGCGTTCATCCGCGGTTAAACGCCAAGTATCGCCTTCGCGATCGTAAAGTAAATGACAAGCCCCGTCGCATCGACGAGCGTCGTGATCAGCGGCGCGGAGAGCACTGCCGGATCAACCCCGACACGCTGCGCTGCGATCGGGATCAGCGCACCGACAGTCGTCGACCAAATACAGATCGCAAACATCGTCACTGAAACCGTCAATGCGAGCGCCATCGGTGCCTGCCACAACAACGCCTGTCCAAACGCAATCGGTGCCACCATCAACCCGACGAGCATGCCCGTCGTCGCCTCACGTATCGCCACGCGCCACGCGTGCCGCACACCAACCTCACCGAGCGCGAGACTACGAATCACCGTCATCACCGTCTGCGCCCCTGCATTCCCACCCGTCCCAATCAACAACGGAATAAAAAACGCGAGCGCCACGACCGCCGCAAGCTCACTCTCAAACCTGTGCAACACCGCGCTCGTCAGCGTCCCGGCGACAAACAACAGCAACAACCACCCGATCCGCTTTCGCACCACACGCGAGATCGGATTGTCGAAGTAAGGCTTGTCCATCGCGCCCGGCTCGATGGCCGCCATGTGCAGCAGGTCTTCAGTCTGCTCTTCAATCAGCACGTCGATCACATCGTCGACAGTCACAAACCCAACGACACTTCCATCCTGTTCAACCACAGGCACCGCGAGCAAGTTGTACTTCCCAATCTTCTGCGCCACCACTTCCTGATCGTCGAGCACATTCACCGTCACCGGCTTGCGACGACACACAAGCAGCAACGGTCGATCAAGCTCTGCCATCACGAGATCGCGCAACGACACGGCGCCAATCAAACGATCCGTTTCCGGGTCCATGATGTAACACGCGTAAATCGACTCCTTCTCCTGTGCCACAGCGCGAATGTGCTTCAGCGCATCGCCCACAGTCATCTTCGGATCGAGCCGCACAAACTCAGTTGTCATGATCCCGCCCGCAGTGTGATCCGGATACTGCAAAAGATCTTCAAGCTCGGCGCGCACTTCCGCACTGAACTTCGGCATCAGCCGATGCCGCTGGTGAATTCCCATCTTTTGAATGATGTCAGTGCGCTCGTCAGCGGAGAGATCTTCGAGAATGGCGGCGACGCGCGCCGGCTCGATCTGTTCGAGGATCGCCGCACGGCGTCGCATCGTCGGCTGATCGTAAAGCTCGATGCAGCGCTGGAGCGGCAGCATCGAAACAATCGCAGCGGCTTCGGCGAGATTCAGTTGATTGAGTAGCTCTGCAAGATCTTCAGGCGGCAGGTCGACGACTTCCGAGCCGATGCCAACGAAGCTTTCATCCAGCCTTAGCTGAATGCGCTCGAGTAGCTGCTGGAGATCTTTTGAGGTGGGCATTTACACTGATTTATTCATTTCATCCGTTGCATTCAAAGCAGCCTGCGCCGCCGCGAGACGCGCTACGGGCACGCGAAACGGCGAACAGCTCACGTAATCGAGACCAATCTCATTGCAGAACGCGATCGACTGCGGATCGCCGCCGTGCTCGCCGCAGATACCCACTTTCAGCTCCGGCTTCACCCCTCGCCCGCGTTCCGTGCCGAGTCGCACGAGCTGGCCCACACCATCGCGATCGAGCACCTGGAACGGGTCGTCTCTAACGATCTTTCGCTCGATGTAGTTCGGCAGAAAGCGACTCGAGTCGTCGCGACTCAATCCAAACGTAGTTTGCGTCAGGTCGTTTGTTCCAAACGAGAAGAACTGCGCGTGTTGTGCTATGCGATCAGCCATCAGCGCCGCGCGCGGGAGCTCGATCATCGTTCCGACCATGTACTCGATGGTCATGCCATGCTCGCCCATCACCTGTCGCGCGATTTCGTGAATCAGCTCCGCCTGCTGGTGCAGCTCTTCACTCAACGAAACGAGTGGCACCATGATCTCGAGCTCGACCTTCTTGCGCTCACCTTGAACCTGGCACGCCGCTTCGAAGATCGCGCGACACTGCATGCGCGTCACTTCCGGAAACAACAACCCGAGACGACAACCACGGAAGCCCAGCATCGGATTTGCTTCGCGAATGCGATTCACCTGCCGTAGCAACGCGCGCTTGTGATCGATCTCGTCGAGCACGTGGTCCATGTCGACCATCGAGTTTGAAACTTTCAGCTTCATCTTCAACTCGGCTAGCTCGGTCAGCAACTCTTCGGCATTCGGCAGAAACTCGTGCAGCGGCGGATCCAGAAGACGAATTGTGACCGGCAGCCCGGCCATCTCGCGAAAGATGCCGATGAAGTCGCCACGCTGTAACGGCAACAACTTCTCGAGTGCTTTCTCGCGCGCACCGAGACCATCGGACAGAATCATCTCGCGCATCGCGGCGAGACGCTGATCGCCGAAGAACATGTGCTCAGTGCGGCAGAGCCCGATTCCTTCCGCGCCAAACGCGCGCGCGGTCTTCGCGTCGAGCGGCGTGTCGGCATTCGCTCGCACACGCAGCCGGCGAAAGTTATCGGCCCACGTCATGAGTTTGTAAAAGTCGCTTCCGAGTGTTGGTTGAATCGTCGGCACCTTGCCGAGAAACACGCGTCCGGTTGAGCCATCAACCGTGATCCATTCACCTTTCGGAACAACGGCGCCGTCGACGGTGAACTGCTGCTGGCTGTAATCGATATTCAACGCCTGCGCGCCACTGACGCACGTCTTGCCCATGCCGCGCGCGACCACTGCCGCGTGACTCGTCATGCCGCCACGCGCCGTGACGATCGCCTGCGCCGCAACCATGCCGTGAAAATCGTCGGGACTCGTCTCCTGACGCACCAGCACGACCTGCTTGCCTTCGCGCGCCAGCTCCTCCGCTTCGTCCGGACTGAAAACAACCTGGCCCTGCGCCGCGCCCGGACTCGCCGGCAGACCTGTCGCCAGCACAGTCGCATTCGTCTTCGGATCGACAGTCGGGTGTAGCAGTTGATCGAGTTGCTCCGGAGAGACGCGCTTCACAGCAGTCGCTTTGTCGATCAGTTTCTCGTAAACCATCTCGACCGCGATGCGCACCGCGGCGGCGCCACTGCGTTTCCCGGTGCGTGTTTGCAGCATGTAAAGCTTGCCGCGCTCGATCGTAAACTCGCAGTCCTGCATGTCGCCGTAATGCTTCTCGAGCAGGTCCGCGATCGACGCAAACTGATCGTAAACCTCGGGCAGCTCTTTCTTGAGTTGATTGATCGGATTCGGCGTGCGAATGCCGGCGACAACGTCTTCGCCCTGCGCATTCAGCAGATACTCACCGTAAAGCTCTTTCTTCCCGTTCGATGGATTGCGCGTGAACGCGACACCGGTGCCACTGCCCGCACCCATGTTTCCAAACACCATCGCCTGCACGTTGACCGCCGTGCCGAGCGTGTCGGGAATGCGATTGATGCGGCGATAGTCGATCGCGCGCCGTCCCATCCATGAATTGAAGACTGCCGCGATCGCGACGCGCAGTTGCTCGTAAGGATCTTCGGGAATCGCAGACTGCTCCGTCAGGATGATCTGTTTCTCTGCCGCGATGATCTCGCGGAGGTGCTCCGAGCCAAGATCGGTGTCGCGCCCGCCCTGTGTCTGCGCTTTGAAACGATCGAGCACGCGCTCAAATTTCTCGTGCGCGACGCCCATCACGATCTCGCCAAACAGCGACGCGAACCGTCGATAAGCATCGAGTGCGAAACGCAGATCGCCCGTCTGTTCCGCCAAACCCTGCACTGTTTCTTCGTTCAACCCGAGATTGAGGACCGTATCCATCATGCCCGGCATCGAGAACGCCGCGCCTGAGCGCACCGAGACGAGCAGCGGGTTCTTCGGATCGCCAAACTTCTTGCCAACCTTCTCTTCAATCTTCTTGAGGCCGTCTTTGACCTGTTCCCACATGCCTTCGGGAAAGTTTTTGTCGTTGTCGAAGAAGGCGTTGCAGGCTTCGGTGGTGACGACGAGTCCGGGCGGCACGGGCAAACCCGCGCGCGTCATCTCACACAGCCCGGCGCCTTTGCCGCCGAGGAGTGCCTTGTCGTCGCCGGCCCCTTCGTCGAAGAGGTAGACCCATTTATGCGTTGTTGGCTCAGTTATTTCCGGGGTTTCTTCAGTTACAGTGCTCATGCTTTGCAAGTTATCGCATTTCTGTTTCTGAGGGAAGCGGGGCGGCTATCAACCACGGATTACGCGGACATAGATCGGATTTTCTATCCGTGTTATCCGTGGTTCAATTGTCGGTACGCATCGGTAATGGTTGCGGTAAGCGGTCCTTCTGAGTAGCGTCGGAAGTCGAACGTCGTCACTGCTGCGACACCCAAACTCGACGAAGTCAGAAAAATCTCATCCGCGTCAGTCAGATCACCCATCTCGTAAATCCCCTCGAGCAGCGGAATGAAATGCTTGTTCGCGATATCGATCACGCATTCGCGTGTGATGCCCGAGAGCGCGCCTGAGCTCAAGTTCGGCGTGTGCAGCGTGCCGTTCCGCGCCCAGAACAAGTTTGCCGTTGTCGCCGAGACGATCTCGCCACGTTCATTCAGCACAACTGCTTCATCGAAGTCGCGGCTCTGCGCTTCTTCCCACGAAAGCACGTGATCGAGATAGTTCAAACTCTTGATTCCTGACAGCGGCGAAAACGTGTTGACGCGATAAGGCGAAACGGCGAGCGACAGTCCGGCGGGCGCGGGCTTCTGCGGATCTCCAGTCATGATCAGCAGATCGGTCTTCTTTGCGCCCGGCACTTTCGTCTTCCAGATATCGCGTCCGTGCCGCGCGAGCATGATCACACGCGCGCGACCTTCCTCCACCTGATTGACGGAGATCAGCTTTTGCAGCGCATCGCCGACGTTCTTTTCGTTGCAGCCGGTGAAGTCGACTTCGAGTTTCTTAGCGTGTGTAGTGAGTCGTTGCCAGTGTTTGGACCAGAGGAACGGTTGTGAGTTGTAGATTGCGAGAGTGGTGAAGACGCCACGCCCGTAGAGCATCGCGGAAGAGACCGGCGCGACGCGCGCTTTCGTCGCCTCAACCATGGTTTTGTTGAGGTAGATGACGGGATGCATGAAAGAAAATTTAGCCGCGGATTTACACGGATGAACGCGGATAAGAACTTTTTCTGCTTTTCTGATCCGCGTTCATCCGTGTAAATCCGCGGCTACTTCTGCCTGGAGTTTTTCTGAAAGCGCATTTCTCCAGCTTGATTCTAATTCAGCGACATCCATCGCAATGGCCTCGTTGCCGTTCACATCGATCCTCAAACGCCTTCCACCAACACGCCCGAGGATCGCGAACGGCGCGTTGTTGCGCTCGGCGATCTCTTGCACGACACTGGCATCCGCGGCATCGAAGCTGATCACGATCCGTGAAGGCGACTCGCTGAACAACAGCGCCGTTGGACCAAGCTCTCCTTTGAGATCGACGTCCGCGCCAATCGCGTCACGCCCAAGTGACGAGAAACACGATTCAGCGAGAGCGATTGCCAATCCGCCATCGGAACAATCATGCGCGGAAAGCAGCAGTCCTGCTTCGGCCGCCTCAAGACAAGCCTTTTGCACCGCGAGCTCACGATCGAGATCAAGCTTAGGTACGAGGCTGTTCAATTCATCTTGCGTCGTGCCAAGCAGTGCAATCACATCGCCTGACTTTTTGAATCCCGGTAAGACTACGCGCCGCACGTCTTCAATCAGTCCGACCATTCCGATCACGGGCGTCGGCAAAATTCCGCGTCCCTCAGTCTCGTTGTAGAACGACACATTCCCGGAAACGACTGGCGTCTCAAACGCGCGACATGCCTCAGCCATCCCATCGATCACTTCCGAGAACGACCACATCACTTCCGGCCGCTCAGGCGACGCAAAGTTCAAACAGTTCGTGATCGCGATCGGCCGCGCGCCCACACAAACCACATTACGGGCAGCTTCAGCGACGACGAGCTTCGCGCCCTCACGCGGATTCGCAGCGCAGTAACGCCCGTTGCCGTCGAGTGTCATCGCGAGCGCGCGTCGCGTCTCTTTGATCCGAACAACCGCCGCATCCGCACCCGGCAGGATCGCCGTATTCGTCCGCACCATGTGATCGTACTGCCGGTAAACCCACTGCTTCGAAGCAATGTTTCCGGACGCCAGCAACCGCAACAACTCCGAACCCAAATCCGCGCTTTCGATCCGTGTAATCTGTGGTTCCTGCTTAGCGGCGGGGATCATGGGCCGCTCGTAGCGCGGCGCTTCATCAGTCAACGCCTCGACCGGAATATCCGCAACCATCTCGCCGTTATGAACCACCTGCATCCGACCCGTGTCACGCACGCGTCCGATCACAACGGCATCGAGGTCCCACTTGCGAAAGATATCGACCACTTCACGCTCGCGACCCGAATGCGCCACGATCAGCATCCGCTCCTGCGATTCCGACAGTAGCATCTCGTAAGCAGTCATGTTCTGCTCGCGTTGCGGCACGAGCGAGAGGTCCAACTCGATGCCTGTCCCCGCACGCGCCGCCATCTCACACGACGACGACGTCAGACCCGCGGCGCCCATGTCCTGAATGCCAGCGACTGCGCCACTCCGCATCGCCTCGAGACACGCTTCCAACAAAAGCTTTTCGAGGAACGGATCGCCAACCTGCACGGTGGGACGTTTCTCGAGCGCTTCTTCGTCAAACTCAGCCGAGGCCATTGTCGCGCCGTGAATCCCATCGCGCCCGGTTTTCGCGCCGACATAGAGCACCGGATTACCGATTCCGGTCGCTTTACCGAAGAAAATCTGATCGTGTCGCACGAGTCCGAGCGCAAACGCATTCACGAGCGGATTCAAGGCGTAAGCATCGTCAAACGCGACTTCACCGCCGACAGTCGCGACACCAAACGCGTTGCCATAGTGCGCGATACCCGCAACAACACCCGCCAGCAACGATCGATTGCGACGCCCGTGTTGCGGATGATCGAGCGATCCAAAGCGCAGACTATTCATCGACGCGACCGGACGCGCACCCATCGTGAAGATGTCGCGCAGGATCCCGCCAACACCAGTCGCCGCGCCCTGAAACGGCTCAATGAACGATGGATGATTGTGCGATTCGATCTTGAACGCCGCGCACCAGCCGTCGCCGAGATCGACGACGCCCGCATTCTCGCCAGGCGGAACGATCACGCGTGGCCCAGTAGTGGGCAGACGTTTGAGATGAATGCGCGATGATTTATAGGAGCAGTGTTCGGACCACATGACCGAGAAGATCCCGAGCTCCGCAAAACTCGGTTCACGGCCCAGCAGTTCTTTGATTCGCTCGAATTCCTGTTGTGTGAGGTTATGGGTGGCGATAACTTCGGGAGTAATCATCAGGAAGTCTTATCTAGCCACGGATTACACGGATGAACACAGATCAATCCGTGAAGATCCGCGGCAATATTTCAATCACTTTTCTTAACTACCTTCTCGATCGCTTCGCGCAGCTCGGCGGTGTTGACGCGGCCGATGTGCTTGTAAACAAGCTCGCCCTTTTCGTTGTATAGATACGTCGCGGGCAGGTCGCCTTGCCAGCGGCGATCGATAAAGTTGATCGCAGGCTCTGGATCCGTGACATTCAACAAGTAAGCCGGCATCGTCGCCTTCATCGAAACAAGAAACTGCGGCACCGAGGTTTTAATCTCGCCAAAATCATCGAGTGACACGGTCACAAACTCGATCGATTGTGGCCGGTAGTCCTTATCGATCTTCACGAGATCCGGAAACTCATCACGACACGGATCACAGAACGTGGCCCAGAAGTTAACGAGCAACGGACGCGCGCGCGGCTGCGTGATCAAGCCCTTGAGCGCCTCCGTATCGATCGGCGCGACGACCGGCAAAGCCGTCTTTGGTTTCGTGGCGCGGCCCTTCTTTCGTTGGGCCGGCGCCGTGAGACCAACCAGCAAAACACACAACACAACTGGAACGATTATTTTTGTAAAACGCATAGCTACTTACTTATGCCCGTTTGATGCTGCAACCGAAAGCCTTCGCTTCCGTCTTCTCAACTGCCTTGCCACCAAGCGCCGCGTCGAGCGCGTTGCGCAGATCGTTTGACTCAACTTGCGCGGCGTTGCGGGAGTTGTCGATGCGGCCGTGATAGAGCAGCTTGTTGTTCGCATCGAGGAAGTAAGCTTCCGGCGTTACACTCGCGCCGAGTTTGTCGGCAATCTTGTTGCCCGGATCTTTCAGAATCGGGAAGGAGAGTTTGTGTTCTGCGGCGTGAGCTTTGACTGCTGCTGCATCTTCCGCGACGTTGGAGTTGATACCGATGACGGCGATGCCTTTCGCCTGGTAATCCTCAGCGAGCTTCGCCATGCGCTCGTTGTAAGCGTTCGAAACCGGACACTGGACCGCGATGAACAACAACACCGTGCCGTTCTTTCCGGCCAGTGATTTCAGCGAGCGGTCTTTGTTATCAACATCGGGGAGCGTGAAGTCTTCAATGGTGGCGCCAATCGCGGGCGGCGCGGGCACTTCACCTTCAGCACGGGCACCAACGGTAAAAACGGCGCCCGCAATCAGGAACAACGACGCGAACAGAATCGATAGATTTTTAGTTCTCATTCAACAACTCTCCTTTAACCGTAACTCGAAAATCTCGTGTAATCTGTAGCTGTGGAGTCGTTGGATAATATAACTGAAACGATTGAGCAGGCGCTACCGGTCCCGGTGCGGATGGACGCCGATGAACGTTACACCGGACGCGGCGTCACGATCGCATTTCTCGACTCCGGTTTTTACGCGCACAAAGACCTGATCGAGCCTGACAATCGCATCCTCGCTTATCACAATATTTTTGAGCCCACAGACGATCGCGCGGCGTTGCAAAAGTCTGACGTCGCGAGCTGGCACGGCATGATGACTTCCGTTGTCGCCGCCGGCAATGGTCACCTGTCTGACGGTTTTTATCGCAGCATCGCGCCGGAGGCGAACGTTGTGCTCGTCAAGATCGGAAAGACCGGACGCATTCCCGAGAGCAACATCGAAACCGGCCTGCGCTGGGTGTTTGCAAACAAAGACAAGTACGACATTCGCATCGTCAACATCTCCGCCGGAGGCGACTTCGAGCAGACTTACCTGACGAATTCGTTGTGCCAGCTCGTCGAAGAAGTAGTGAAGGCCGGACTGACGGTCGTTTGTGCGGTTGGCAATGCGGGACTACTGCCGGGACATCCGGTTTTGCCGCCGGCGAGTGCGCCGTCGTGCATCGCTGTTGGCGGACTGGACGATCAGAACTCTCTCGATCGCGCGCGCCGCGGAATGTATCGCTCCTCGTATGGTCCCACTGTGGACGGACTGCAAAAACCGGAAGTAATCGCGCCGGGGATCTGGGTGGCTGGTCCAATCCTGCCGCACACGCCGACCGCGGACGAAGCTCATCTCTATGCGGAGCTCGACAACGCTGCCGACGACGAGCTGCGCGACATCATCCTCGCGCACGCGAACGTCGACAAAGACATCTATGCAGCACGCGATCTGTCCGTGTCGTTATTAAGACAGTTGATCACGATCAAGTTGCGCGAAGGGAATGTGATCAACGAGCACTATAAGTTTGTCGACGGCACGTCTTTCGCGGCGCCGATCGTCTCCTCGATCGTGGCTTGCATGCTCGAAGCCAATCCCAAACTCACGCCACAACAAGTAAAGCGCGTTTTGATCGACACGGCCGAGCGCGTCGACGGAGTTGAAGTTGAACGACAGGGCTGGGGCGTCGTCGTGCCACGCAAGGCAGTTGAGGCAGCGTTGCGTTGCCGTGGTTGATGTGCAACAATCGCGAACCCGTAAAACCTACCGCCAGATTGGAGAATGTTTGAGTTCGTATGTCAGAGAATGAATCCGCACTGGGCGAGGGCACGGCGAAAGCAACCGAGCCTGAAGCCAGCACTGAAGAGATTACGTATCATGCAGTGGAGAAAGATGGAGTAGTCACGGCTATTTGGGAAATGCAGGGCCGCAAGCACCTGCGCACGATCGATCCACGCTCACGCCAGGGACAGGACATCCTTCGTCTTTACACCACCGAGCATCACGACGAAGCTACCGCGTAGAATTTAGCCGCGGATGAACGCAGATTAACGCAGATCTGATCCGCGTTTATCTGCGTTCATCCGCGGCTCAAATAATGTTTTGCGGTTCACCGCGGACGAACGCTTCGAGATTGTCGACTAATTGATCGGCGAGCGTCTGCATGGCCTGCCGGCTGGCCCACGCGTTGTGTGGTGTCACGATCAGGTTCGGCAGATCGACTTCGAGTAACGGATTTCCCTCACGTGGTGGCTCGTTTCGCAGCACGTCGATTCCCGCACCGGCAAGTTGTCCATTCTGTAACGCTTCGATGAGCGCGTTATCGTCGATCAAACCGCCGCGCGCGGTGTTGATGAGAATCGCGTCACGCTTCATGTGGGCGAGCTCAGCCGCGCCGATCAGGTTTTTGGTTTCTTCAGTGAGCGGGCAATGCAACGAAAGCACGTCGGTCTGTTGCAACACTTCCTGAAAAGCGACTCGACCATCACGCACGACGCCGGCATTCCTACGCTCCGCAACAAGCACTTCCATACCAACCGCACGTCCAAGCTGCGCTGTGGATTTTCCGAGTGTTCCAAAACCCACGATCCCGAGTGTCGCTCCTCTGAGATCCCCGATCGGATGATCGAGCAGGCAAAACTGCTTCGCCTCATGCCACCGTCCGGCTTTCACGTCGTTCCGGTATGCGATCAGATTCCGACGCAGCGCGAGCATCAGCATGAGCGCGTGTTCCGGCAGCGAATTCACCGCGTAGCCGCGCGTGTTACACACTGCTATGTCGTGACTTCGACAGTACTCGAGATCGACGTTATCAACGCCCGTTGCCGCCACCGCAATCAGTCGCAGCTTCGGCAACTGTGACAACGCTTCCGCGCGCAGCGGCAGCTTGTTACAGATCGCGATCGTCGCCTGGGCCAGTCGCTCGACAACCTCATTCCCGCTAGTCTCCCCAAACTCAATCCACTCGTGCGGAAAAGCCGGTGTCCGGAACGGCACGTTGAAAGTGTTTCGTTCGACAAAGACGATGATGTGATCAGTTCCTCGCTTCATGTTTCCTTCAACAGAATGGATTCTATCCAAAGATTTGAACGATATGCCCGCGGCTTTTGCCCGCCCGCCGCCTCATCGATGCGTAGTGCCGGAGCTTAAGCTGTGGTCAGCATACACTTATCGACTTTCTTCAGTCGTGCCCGCGAAGTGGGAATGTAGGTTGCGTAACGCGAACGCGCAGTCCTCAGAAGAACGCGGGGTTTTTGAACCCCATCCACTCCGGGTCCAAAACCCGACACCGTGCAAAAGGAGACAACTGATGAAGAACGCTACAAAACTCTTTCTGCTACTCTCGGCGTTGCTCACGCTATTTGTTAGTCCTGCTCTGGCCCAAACCTCAGGGTCGATTTCCGGTGAGGTAAAAGACGAAAAGCAAGCAGTTGTTACGAATGCCACGGTGACGGTGCGCAACGTAAAAACTAACGAAACGCGCACTACTCAAACCGATGGAGACGGTCGTTACCGTTTCACGGGTATGCCCGTCGGCGACTACGAAATCTCGGTTGAATCGACCGGTTTTGCGAAGTACGTGCAATCCGGCATCAACCTCGTGCTGAACCAGGCGGCGACGGTTGATGTTTCCTTGAAAGCCGGCGGCGTGACCGAAGTCGTGAACGTAGTCGAGAATGCTTCGATTTTGAACACTACGAACACGGAAGTCGGAACGCGCTTTGATAATCGTCGCCTCGCGGAATTGCCGATCGCGACGAATCGTAACGTTTACAACATCGCGCTCTCCGCTCCGGGTGTGAGCCAGTTGCAATCCAACCAGGCCGGGTTCACCAATGGCATCAACTATTCGTCGAATGGTGGCCGTCTACGCTCCAACAACTTCCTGCTCGATGGTCAGGATAATAACGACTTCGGCGTCGGCGGCGGTGTTGTCCAACTTAACAACCCCGACTTGATTCAGGAAGTAAGACTGGTAACGAACCAGTTCAGCGCGGAATATGGTCGCAACAGCAGCTCGGTTTTCAATGCGATCACGAAGAGCGGCTCAAACGAGTTTCACGGTTCCGGTTTTTGGTTCCACAACGACAACCACCTGAACGCGTGCAGCAACCTCAACAAGAACGCGGGTTTCTGCAACAAGTCAGCTACTACCCCATCCCGGCAGATAGCGCCTTTCCGGATTGAGAACCAGGCCGGATTCACGGTTGGCGGACCGCTGCATCTGCCGAGCTTCGGCGAAGGTGGTCCAACCCACATCAGCGGCAAAGATCGCACGTTCTTCTTCTTCGCATTGCAGCGCTGGTGGGATCGACGCTTAGGTCAGGGCGTTACGATCCAGGGCGTTCCCACTGAAGCGGGCCGCCAGATCCTGCAACAACAGGCCGGAAATCGCGCGCAAGTGCAGGCGCTGCTCGCCTTCTTACCGCCCGCACAAGCGCCGAATGGTCAAACACGACCGTTCACGATCAATGGAAACACCTTCCAGGTGCCACTCGGATCCCTCACCGGCTCAAGCTCATTTGTGTTCAATGACTGGCAGCAGTCGATTCGCATCGATCACCGGCTCAACAACAACCACACGCTCAATGGTCGCTACATCTATCAGGACCAGGACACTGTCGGCGCCGGCCAGTCAACGCCTTCCGGTTACGAGTCGGCGAACGTCTCGCGCAACCAGGGCGTGAATATCGCGCTAAACAGTATTCTCGGCGCCAAGATGGTAAACGAGCTGCGCCTCGCTTATTTGCGTGCAGCGAGTGCGACTGTCGCTGCCGATCTTCGTGCGGAGGCGATTCCGTCGATTCAGATCACTGACCTCGGAATGACCGGGCTCAACGCAGGCGCAACGCGCACTGCGATCGGTCTGGCTGCAAACCTGCCGCAGGCCTCCTTCCGCAACACTTTCCAGATCCAGGACAACCTGTCGTACACGACCGGAAATCACGGCTGGAAGTTTGGTGTCGACATTCATCGCAGCCAACTGCACCAGCTCTTCAAACCCACAACGCGCGGCCATCTCGTCTATGCGGATTTGAATAACTTCGTAAACGACATCGCCAACGTTCAGATCAATCGAGACCTTCCCGGCGTCGCTCGCGTGCTGCATCTCGACTGGCACGACTTCTACGTGTACGGCCAGGACGAATGGAAGATCAAACCCAACTTTACCTTGACGCTCGGTTTGCGTTACGAAAATGCCGGCCAGCCGATTCAGGATCTGGTCGAGTTCAACAATCCGGTGCTGGCTGCTTCCGGCAACGATCCGCGTTTCCGTGTCAATCCGATTCCGGGCCGTGATACGAACAATTACGAGCCACGACTTGGCTTCAACTGGAACCCACACACCAGTAACAACGGGATCATGGGTTTCCTCGCCAGCGGCGACAAGCTGGTCATTCGCGGCGGTTACACCCGCACTCACGACTATGCTTACACCAACATCGCTTTGAACATCTGGAGCTCGTTCCCGTTCGTGGCGGCGTTCAACCTGACGAACGTTCCCAACGCGTTCGCCACGTACCAGAGTCTGCCGGTGAACCCGGCGATTTTCACGCGCACGCAGGTGACGCCTGATTTCCATTCGCCGGTTTACGATTCGTTCAGCTTCGAGTTGCAGCGTGAAGTCACCCGCGACCTCGTCTTCCGTGTCGGCTACGTCGGCTCGAAAGGCAGCGGTCTCTTCGAAAGCATCGACGGCAATCCGGTTCGCTTCCGGACCAATCCGCCGACCGCGGGGGATCCAGCCGTTAGAACAGATCCAACCACCGGACCGATTCGTCTCCGTGCTAACTCCGGGTCTTCGATTTACCACTCGATGCAGGCCAGTGTTGAGAAGCGATTGAGCCGTGGCGTTAGCGCGGGTGTGCATTTCACCTGGAGCTCATTCATCGACACGATGTCGGAGATCTTCAACAACTCGAACGCGGAAATCGCGCTCGCGCAGGATCCGTACAATCGACGGCTCGACCGGGGAAGATCTTCGTACGATCGTCCGCTCCGTCTGGCCGGTAACTTTGTTTACGAGTTGCCGTTCTTCAGTGATCAGAAGGGCTTCACCGGACATGTTCTCGGTGGCTGGCAGCTTAACTCAAACTTCAACTTCCAGAGTGGCGCACCGTTCTCGCCATTGAATCCGAGCGACATTTCCGGCACGTTAGGCGGACTAGCATCGGCTATCGGCATTGCCACTCGCGCGAATGTGAATACCAATCTCGACGTTTCGCGCATGAGCGTTGAGGAGTTGTTCGCAGCTCGCGGTACGGTGAACTCGGCCGGAAATGCTCTGTTCCGAGCGCTCGTCGCGGGCGAGCGTGTCGGTAATGCGGGACGCAACATTCTCCGCGCCGATGGACTCAACAACGTCGATTTCGGTTTACTGAAAAACACGAGGATTGGTGAGAATCAGCGACTGCAGTTCCGCGCTGATTTCTTTAACTTCACCAACACCCGCGACTTCGGAACACCGAACTCGGTAGTTACCTCGCCGGGCTTCCTGCGTCAGTGGGACACGGACGGTGGTAACCGCCGCATCATCCTCGGCATCAGGTACGTGTTTTAATGCAGTCCTTCGTCCACAGATTACACAGATTCCACAAACATTCTGTGTAATCTGTGGGCACCGAGGAGTAGCTGCGATGAAATATTTCGGCCTGGCTGTTCTGCTCGCACTTACTGCTACCGTAGCGAAAGCGCAATCCGTCGAAGCTCCTGGTTTAGAAGTCACGCGTTTCAGTTGGAGCAAGGAGCGAATCGGCTGGGAGCGCGATCCGTTTAGCGGACCTATTGAGAACTTCGATGAAGTCCGGGCGCGGCAAAGGAACGAGAGACGAATCGAAGACGCCAAGCGTGGAAACTCTGCCGAAATCGATAAGATAAGGCGAGAAGCAAAGGCCGACGCCGCCAATATCGCCACGCAACACAAAGCGACGCAGTCGCGCTACGTGTTTGTCTACAAGACCACGGTCAGGAATTCGGGCGATAAAGTAATCAAGTCGATCGACTGGGATTACATCTTCATCGATCGAGCGACACAAACCGAGACCGGGCGGCAACAGTTTACGAGCGAAGAGAAGATCTCTCCCGGTAAAACAAAAGAGCTGATCGTTACGATTCGTAGACCACCAACACAAACCATCAGTCTTACTGCGCTCAATAAAAACGAGGCTGGTTCGCTGGATGGGCACGTTATCATCGTGCGGATAGACTACGCCGACGGGACAAGCTGGCAACGACCCTAACATGATCAGAAGCGCATCGCCGGAAGACGCCGCAACCCTCACAACTATCGCACTCGACGCCAAGCGTCACTGGGGTTATCCCGAAAATTGGATCAATCATTGGGAGTCAGACCTGACGATCTCGTCTGAGTTTATCCGTGACAATCATGTCTATGTGGCAGAAGATGAGGGCGAGATACGTGGGTTCTACGCGCTTTGTGTCGCCGGAGACAAGGCGGAGTTGGAGCACATGTGGGTGAAGCCGGCGATGATTGGAACGGGCATTGGGAAGGAGTTGTTTCTCGATGCGATGGAGCGTGCGGCGAAGCTCAATGTGAATGCGGTTGAGATCTCGTCGGATCCGAACGCCGCGGGGTTCTACAAGCGCATGGGCGCGACGCAGATTGGTGAGGTCGACTCGTCTATCGAAGGCCAGCCAAGAAAAATCCCACGCCTCAAGATCGAACCTTAAAAGGGCGCCTCCTTGGAGTGCGGCGGCCTAGCGCCGCTTTGTTATCGATCAAGCGCGATCGAGGCCAAAGCGGCGCCAGGCCGCCGCACTCCAAGGAGGCGCCCAATCCCAACAGATTTCCGAGACTCACGGTTTGTCGGGTTTGTACGTCGGGCGATCAGGTTTGGGTGATTCGCTGCGAGGCGATTCGCTGCGCGCTGGCGGATCATTGCGCGGCGGCGGATCGTTGCGCGGCGGCGGATCGTTGCGCGGCGGCGGATCGTTACGTGGCGGCGGATCGTTACGCGGCGGCGGATCGTTACGCGGCGGCGGATCGTTACGTGGCGCCTCCGACCGCGGCGGCGGATCGTTGCGCGGTGGCGGATCGTTCCGCGGTGCTTCACGACGCGGCTCGGAACGAGGCTCGGGTCGAGACTCGCGTGGCTCCGACCGCGGTTCGGGCCGTGGCTCAAAGCGTGGCTTTGTCTCCGTTCGTGGTTCCGCTTGCGACGGCGGCGCGGCTGGTTGTTCACGACGCGGCTCGGGGTTATTTTCGATCGCCTGCCGCCCGCGTGGCCGTTTGTCCACTCCTTCCGGCATCGTCGGCCGGACCATACGACCACCCGGACGATCCTCATTTCGAGGCTGTTCCGACCCAGACGGCGGTTCCGGCCGGTCGTCATTGTTTCTGCGTGACGGCGGCTCCGATCGATTCACCGCACCGTTTGGTTGCGTATCGGTGGCCGGAGTCGTCCCGGTGTTTGTTTGTGACGGCGGTCTCGGCTCGTCTCGCCGAGGCTCACGACCACGGTAAACACGCGAGCGTCTCAGATCTTCATCCAATGGGGCGCCGGGTGAGCGGTCGCCGGCGCCCGTCGGACGATCCGGAATGTCGAGCACCGGTATCCGGTGTCCGGCACGATTTGGACCGACCGCTTCCTGATCACCATTGCGCGTCGGATTGATGCCGCTATCGCCACTGCGCCGCGGCGGAAGATTCTCACGATCCGGCTCACGCTCAATCACTCTTCGCGCGATCGTCTCATCCACCGCTTCTCCGCGCCGGTTTGGATTGCCAAACTCCCCGCGCGGCAGTCGCGTCACGCCACGCCAGGGTTTGTAATCCGCGGCGGGACCACGCTCATTCGGTCGTCCATCGTACCCACCCGGATGTCGATAACGATCGTTGTGGCGATAGTTATGCGAATGCGGATCGCGCTGGTAGTAATTCAGCGGGTACCAGCAGACGTTATTGCCAAACGAGATGTCGAACACAAACGCGACGAGCGCGGGGCGCCACCAACTCCGGTGTCTGTAATACTGGCTGCGCGGGCACCAAGCCCAGTAGCCGTTGTAATAAACCCAGCGTCCGTAGTGATACGGCGCCCAACCCCACGGCTCGTAACCAACCCACGTCCAACCGTAAGGCGGACACCACGTCCAATGACCGTAGCGATACGGCGCCCAGTCGCTGTAGACGCTGACTGAGCTCGCGCGCGGGCGCCAGACCCAGCCGTAGTCGTTTGTATTGACCCAATCACCGTAGTCGTCGAGATCTTCGGCGCCTACGACGTATTCGTCGAAGTATTTCACGTCAGTCTTCTGACGTTGTGCGAAATACTGATCGCGCTTTTTCACCCACTCATCAACGTCATCGAAAGCCTGAGTCGCCGGATAGAAATTCCAATCACCGGCATTTTCGCCAAACGCAACCAGCTCGGCCGTGCGCTCGTCGCGCAAGGTGAACCCCGAAGTGTCTGAATAAATGCGGGCGCTGCCGCCGTCGCGCACAGTCAGACGAACACGCCCGTCGCGCGGTGCGTCAACGCGGTAAAGTCCCTTTTTCTCGGCGGCCAAAGTGGATCTCGGCGCGTCAATCTCAAAATACTCTTTGTCGCGATCGAATTTAGACAGTCGAACGACGAGTGTGCCCTCGACGAGGCTGAGCGCGACGCCTTCGTCACGCAACGTGACGACCCGCAGCATTGCGCTTTCAGTCACACGCACGAAGTTTCGTGAATCAATCTGTATTTCGACGAAGCTACCCTTGCCGGTCGCGACCGTGTCACCCTCGACGAGCGGGTAATTCGTGCGGGCGGCTTCCCAATCTTTATTGCCGTTACGTCTCAGATTGACCTCGCCGCCAATGAGACTCATACGCGCAACACGGGCTTTGACATCGTAATCGTCGGCGTCATCATCGTCATCGGCGCGGGCTATCGTGGTTAGCGAGAAAAAGGTGAGTAGGAAGAGCGAAAGGAGAAGGCTGATTTTTCGTCGGGAGACTTGCATTGTTATGCTCCTTCCAATGTGGAGTGCGGTTTTCGCCGGAGTACTGATTGAAGCGCGAGCAAAGCGTATGCCCGCCATAGCCTCTTAAAAGGCGAATCAGTGGAATTGAGACTTCTCAAAGCGGTGGACCAATAAGAACGTTGCCTTGAGAGTTCTCAAATTTTATTTGGCCCAACAGGGGTTGGTTTCCCCGCAATCCATGCCGGCTGACTTTGCCTGAGACAGTGCACGACTAACACGAAATGGTGCGAGCTATTCCATACGATGTGGTGATAATCGGCGGCGGCATCAACGGCGCCGGCATCGCTCGCGACGCAGCAATGCGCGGGTTGAACGTGCTGTTGATCGACAAGGGCGACCTCGGCGCCGCGACGACGAGCGCTTCGACGCGGCTCATTCACGGCGGCTTGCGTTATCTCGAACATTTCGAGTTTGGTCTCGTGCGCGAGTCGCTGCGTGAACGGGAAATCTTGTTGAAGATTGCTCCGCATCTCGTCAAACCACTCGCGATGACGATCCCGATTTACAAACAAAGCAAGCGCGGGTGGCCGACGATTCAAGCAGGAATGATACTTTACGATCTGCTGTCGTGGGGTAAATCGTTGCCGAACCATCAAATGTTGTCGCGCGCGGAGACTCTCGAGCGGTGCCCGGGACTAAACCCGGAAGGTTTGGTTGGCTCGGCGCTTTATTACGATGCGCAGGTCGAGTTTCCTGAGCGGCTTGTGCTCGCGAATGTGGTTTCGGCACGCGAGTTTGGCGCTGAGGTGCTCACACACACGCACGTGACGAGTTTGACTGGTTCGGGTGTTCAGTTTGCGGGACAGTTCGTTGAGGCGAGCGTGATTATCAATGCTGCCGGCCCGTGGGTCGATCAGGTCCTCGAAAGTGCGCCGGTCGAGAGTCCGAAGCTGATTGGCGGGACGAAGGGCAGTCACATCATTGTGCCGGTGTTTCCAAGCGCGCCCGCGAATGCCATCTACCTCGAAGCGCGCAGCGACGGGCGACCGATCTTCATCATTCCATGGAACAAACTCTATTTGATTGGAACCACTGACGTTCGCTTTGAAGGCGACCCGGATCAGGTCTGTTGTGAAGATTGGGAAATCGACTATTTGCTTTCCGAGACTAACCTTGCTCTGCCCGGCGCGGGGCTCACACGCGACAGCATTCTCGATACTTATTCCGGCGTGCGCCCATTACCCAACCAGAGCAGCACGCGGCGACACTACATCCGCGAACATCCGCGGCTTCCGAATGTGTTGTCGATTGTCGGCGGAAAACTGACGACATATCGCAGCCTCGCGGAGGAGTGCGTCGATCTTATTTTTCGGAAATTGGGTAAGGAACCCCCGCCGTGTCGGACGGCGACAGAGGTTTTAACCGCGGATAAACGCGGATAAAATCCGGATCTAATCCGTGTAATCTGTGGTTAAAGTTTTCATTTGGATTAGAGAGTCGCGGGCAAATTGTTTTTGCAGTCGTCGCGCGAGGGGAAAGCTCATCGTTACCAGCGGATGTCGTGGTCTCGAAAAGGCGAGGATGTCGTACCAGACGGTATTGTCCGAAAGCCATTCGACTAAAAACCGCTCCTCACCTTTTTCAACGTGATCAGGTAACGTGCCGTACGCAAATCCAAAGCGCCTCGCTTCATCAATCACATAAACCACGCGACACGCGCTGAGCGACCACGTCCCAAACGCATGCGCCTTCACCGCGACCGTGCCGCCAGTCTCGACCGCCACGCCGCGCGGTGCAATCACGACCCAGCCGAGCTCAAACTGCCGCCAGTTCTTCAGCGCCTCAACAGCTCTACGATAACTCTCTTCACCACTACCGAGTTGAATGCGATTGTGATCCACAGTGTAACCTGCAGGCGGCGTCGCATTCGTCGCGCCGACTTCAGCATACGTGTACGGAAGCGCACGCTGCGACGCGACAAACCTAGCTGCATCCTCGTCACTCGGCTCGCGAAGCATGAACATCTACGATTTCATCCTCGCCCGCGGATGATGACGGTCATACGCCGCTCGCAAATGCATGTCGGTGATGTGCGTGTAGATCTGCGTGGTCGAGATATCGCTATGCCCGAGCAGCGCCTGCACCGAGCGCGAGTCGGCGCCGTGTTGCAAAAGATGAGTCGCGAAGCTGTGTCGCAGTGTGTGTGGCGAAACGTTTTTGATTCCGACCTTCTCTGCGTGTCGCTTGATCATGGACCACGCGAGCTGTCGCGTGAATGGCCGGCCGCGATGTAGAAACACGTTCGACGACGATTGTTTTCCGTAAGCAGCTTTGACCGCCGCATACTGTTGCAGCCAGTGAATCGCGCTCTTGCCAAGCGGCACGCGACGCTCTTTGTTTCCCTTGCCATGACACCTGACGAGACCCGTCATCAGATCGACGTCCGTCTGCTTCAAGTTCACCAGCTCAGAGACGCGCAGACCGGTGGCATACATGATCTCGAGCACCGCACGATCGCGAATGCCTTCCTCGGTTGAGATATCAGGCGCCGTGAACAAACGATTGATCTCGTCTTCGGTGAGAAACTTCGGCAGGTAAGCGAAGCGTTGTGGTGTGTCGAGATCTTCAGCCGGATGCGACTTGATATGGCCGTCGAGCATCAGGAACTTGAAGAAGCCACGTGTCGCACTGACCGCGCGCGCGATCGACGTTGGCGCGAGGCCTTCGCGCGAGAGACTCGCGATCCACTTTCGCAGATCGGCACGCGTGAGATCGGAAACTTGTTTGCCGTTTTTGTTGGCCCAGGTTTGGAGTCGAGCGAGATCGCGTCGATAGCTGTCAAGAGAATTACGCGTGAGACCCTTCTCGACCTGCAGATATGTTAGAAAATCCTTCACCACAGATTACACAGATTACCAGATCCGGATTAATCCGGATCAAATCCGTGTTATCTGTGGTTTATTCATAGCGGAGGGCTTCGATCGGGTCGAGCTTCGAGGCTTTGCGCGCGGGCCACACACCAAAGATCAACCCGACACCGATCGACACAGTCAATCCAGTCACCACCGCCCACGTAGGAATCGACGCCGGCATGTCAGGGATTATCAACATGAGTAACCTGCTGATGCCGACCGCGAGGAGCACTCCGAGCACACCACCAAGAAACGTCAGCATCATCGCTTCAAACAGAAACTGCCGCACGATATCGCGACGCCGCGCGCCAATCGCCTTGCGCACGCCGATCTCGCGCGTCCGTTCCGTGACGCTCACGAGCATGATGTTCATCACACCAATGCCGCCGACAAGCAGTCCCAAACTCGATATCGCGATCGCGATCAATCCGATCATCGCCGTGATGCTGTCAAACTGTTCGATAAACTTATCCGCCGTCTTGATATCGAAGTTGTTCGGATCGCCACCCTTCACATGGCGACGACGGCGCAAGATCTCTTCCGACTGCGCGAGTGCTTCCTGCACGTGGCCCGTGCGACCGCGAATCACGAGCAGCGTATAACCCTTTGCCGGTGCGATCTTTTGCGCGGTGCGGAACGGAATGTAGACAGCGTTGTCTTCCTCGTTCTCACCGAAGAACCCGGCCTTGCGCTTCTCGAGCACGCCGATGACTTCGAAGTTATAACCACCCATGCGCACTTGCGCGCCCGCGATCTGGTTATAACCTGGAAAGAGCGCGTCGGCCGCATTCACGCCAATCACCATGACGTTCGAGCGTTGCTGATCGTCTGACTCCGTAATGAAGCGGCCTTCCTTGAGCGAGATGTTCGTGATGTCGGCATAGTTTGGTGATACTCCCGACGTGTTTCCCCAGCGATAGTTGCGTCCCTGGTAAGTGACGTTGTCGTCGAATGGACCACCGCCGTAACCGACATTCGGCGCAACGTAAGCAACGTCTTCAACGGCACTCGCCTGTGCCTTGATCGTTTCGGCGTCTGCGACTGTCAGCGGTTTCCGCGTGCGCTCAGATCGATCTTCACTCGTGCGTGGACCAGTCGAAAGATGGAACGCGTAGATGTTGTTCGTTCCATACTCCTCGATCATCGCGACGATGTTCTGGCGCAATCCGGTGAGGAGCGACGCGATACAGATCGCACACATGATCCCGATCACGATCCCCAGCACCGTCAAAAAACTGCGAAACTTGTGTCCACGCACGCTGTCGAGCGCCATACGAAACGTTTCGCGCAAAAGACCTTTTGGCAGTCGTAACTTCATTTATGCTTTTGTCAGTGCCAGAATCGGATCAAGTCGCGCCGCCTTGAAGGCCGGGTAAATGCCGGCGATCATCCCGATGATTGTCGACACGCCGAGCGCGAGGATGATGTAGCCGATCGTTATCGTCATCGTGATCGACGCGAGTGCAGTAATCAAAGTCGTGATGCCCCACGCGGCTAACAGCCCGATCACACCTCCAAGCGCGCAAAGAATTCCCGATTCGATCAGAAACTGCATCAGGATCTGACGCCTCGTCGCGCCGACCGCTTTTCTGAGTCCCACTTCGAACGTGCGCTCCGTGACGCTGACCAGCATGATGTTCATTACGACGATGCCGCCAACGACGAGCGTGACCAAAGTGATCGGAATGACGACCTTCGCGATCGTCCCCGTGAACTCGTCGATCTGATTGTTCAGCTCTTCAACATTCACGAGACCAAAATCATCTTCTTCATTACCGTTGAGACGATGCTTGATGCGCATGGCCACGCGTGCGTCTTCGATCGCGGAGTGAAAGTTCTCGCGGTTGCTACTCCGGCCGTGAATCTGAAGCCCGTTGCGCCCGAAGATCTGTAGGTGGGTGGTGACGGGAATATAGATGTGACGGTCCATGGAGTCGCCGAAGAACGAGCCACGCTTTTCTTCAACGCCGACAACGCGCATCGGCAGTCCGCGGACCTTCAACGTTTTGCCAATCGGATCCTGGTTCGGGAAAAACTTCTCTTTGATATCACTGCCGAGCACGACCACGAGCGCCGAGCGCTGCACCTCTTCCTCTGTGATATACCGGCCGGACTCGATCGTTTTTTCTTCGATATCAACCATGTTGGCGGTGTGGCCGAAGACCTGTGCGCCGATAAACTCGATTCCGTCCTGCCTCAGGTCTGTTCCGGAGCCCGTGCCCGCGCCGACCTCAGAGCACGAAGGACAATGATCGCGGACCCACTCGTAGTCGTCCCAGTTGAGTCGCTTGTTACGTCGATTCATTCGTTCAAATAATTCGTCGTCCATGTGGCCGGAGAAGGCGAGCCGGGCGATCATGAAGTGGTTGTTGCCCAGGATTTTGCTGACTTTATCGACGACGTAGGTGTTGAGACCGCTGATCGACGCTCCGACCGTCACAACCGACGCGACGCCGATGATGATGCCGATCAGCGTTAAGAACGCCCGCAGTTTGTGGGCAAAGATCGACTGCAGGGCGATCTTCAGCGCATCGGAATAAAAGGAAAATATTGCTCTCATAAAACGATCGGGGCGGTATACGCCACTAAATCATCTTAAGTTCGGTTCAAAGCCACGGATTACACGGTCAGATCTGTGTCATCGATGTAATCTGTGGCTTAACTTAAGACGTTAGACACCGTCGTTTTATTAACAGCTCAGGAAAGATCGACTGCCGGCTGCGGAGTGGGCTTCCCACCAAACCTCTCCGCCCAACGGACTCGCCCCGTGATCTGCATCACCACGAAAAGCGTCAATATCGACCCGATCGTGATGGCCAGTCCGGTGAAGCCCTTCAGGAAAAAGGCGTAGGAAAACAGCACGAGATAGATGATCTGCGCGAGCGCCGCTTCCCGGCTCGCGAACGCCGTGTGAATCGACACGTGATCGACGAGGTAAACCAGCAGCAGGTGGAACGAGAAGAATGCGGCGGCGAGGAAGAAGTAGTTCATCGGGTGCAGATCGATGCCGCGCACCGTCGTGATGATCACCATGAGGAAGAAAAAGAAGAAGAGCGATACCGGGGCGAAGAAGCTAATCCGTCCCGCGAGCGGTCCCGGCTGTATTTTCTCCGGCATCTCCATCGCGATCTGGTAGCCAGACAACAAACTCGTATAAGACCATTTGCCCAGGCTATGGACGTGCAGAGGAAGATGAACGCGATGGCTGAGATTCTCTTAGTCATAGTTGAGGATTCTCTGACTAGAGTGACGAGGCGGCAATGTGGTGAGCCACACACAGGCCACGGATAAACACGGATCTTAAGACGCGGATTAAAATCCGGATTTTAGATCTGTGTTATCCGTGGTTAAGTGCTTCGGCGACGAGCGCCGCCTGCTCTTTTTGGTGAGTGCTGTAGGAACCGGTGGCAGGGCTCGCTGAAGCTGAGCGTCCCACGTATCTCAGGTTGTCGAGCCGCTCGTTGATGAAGGTCCAGCCGCCCATGTTTTGCGGTTCTTCCTGCGCCCACACGAGCTCTTTCGCGTTCGGATATTTCGCCAGCGTCTCACGAAGAATCTGCGCCGGGAACGGATAGAACTGCTCCAGTCTGACGACCGCAACACTTCGGTCTTCGCTCTTCTTACGCGCGTCGATGAGATCGTAGTAGATTTTGCCGCTGCACAGCACAACCCGCGTCACTGCATCACGATCGACGATCTCAGCATCGTCGATCAACGGCTGAAATCCTCCACTCGCCAGCTCCTCGATGGTCGACGTCGCCGCCGGCAAACGCAGCAGGCTCTTCGGTGTCATCACGACAAGCGGACGCTCCATCCCCGGCCTGACTTGCCGCCGCAGCAGATGGAAATACTGCGCCGGTGTGGTTGGATAACAGACCTGTAGATTGTTCTCCGCACAGAGTTGCAGGTAGCGCTCGAGTCGTGCGCTCGAGTGTTCCGGCCCCTGTCCTTCGTAACCATGCGGCAGCAGCATCACGACTCGCGACGTTTGTTTCCACTTGTCTTCCGAAGCAGCGATGTACTGGTCGATGATCGTCTGCGCGCCATTGCCGAAATCACCAAACTGCGCTTCCCACGCAACAAGCGCGTCTTTATCAACGACTGAATACCCATACTCGAATCCGAGCACGCCTTCTTCCGACAACGAGCTGTCGTACACATCAAAACGCGCATTGGGATTTGACTCGGAACGCAGCTCAGACAGCGGCGCCCACGATTGTCCGGTTTGCGTGTCGAACAGCACCGCGTGACGCTGGCTGAACGTGCCGCGTCCGGAATCCTGTCCACTCAAACGCACGCGCGTCCCTTCGAGCACCAACGCACCGAATGCCACTGCCTCTGCAAACGCCCAATCGATCGGAACACTCCCGTCGCCCATCTTCGCGCGGCGCGCGAGCTGGCCCACCATCTTCGGATTCACATGAAATCCTTCAGGCACGACTGCGATCTTGTGTGCGATGCTTCTGATCGTTTCGGCAGCAACGCCGGTTGGGACCACTGCCGAACCGTCGAGCTCCTGGACACGTGGTTGCGAATGCGGCGGGTCTTCCGCGACCTTGCGCTTCGCATTTGCGAGCGCTTCTTCATAACGACGCACACGCTCGGCGATCAGGTTGTTAACTTCCTCTTCAGTGACCACGCCTTCCTTGATCAAGCGCTTCGCGTAGACGGTGCGCACGCCCGGATGCGCTTTGACGCGCGCGTACATCAGCGGCTGCGTGTAGCTCGGCTCGTCCGTCTCGTTGTGACCAAGCCTGCGGAAACCGATCAGATCGAGCACGACGTCTTTGTTGTATTTCTGTCGATAGTCGAGCGCGATTTGCAGCACGCGATACGCTGCTTCGGGATCGTCGCCGTTGATGTGGAAGATCGGTAACTGAGTCATGCGTGCGACGTCAGTTGAATAGATCGTTGAACGCCCGGCTTCCGGAGAAGTTGTGAATCCGATCTGGTTGTTGATGATGATGTGGATCGTGCCGCCGGTGCGATAGCCTTTCAGACCTGCGAGATTCAACGTTTCCATCACGATGCCCTGGCCCGCGAAAGCCGCATCGCCGTGCAACAAAACAGGAAGTGCGAGATCGATGACCTGCTCGCGTGTTGCGCCACGCTCACCGAGCATCGTGTCCTGCGTCGCGCGCACCATTCCCTCGACCACCGGATCGACAGCTTCGAGGTGGCTCGGGTTCGGCGAGAGCGAAAGCTCGACTTTGCGACCGTCGGCAAGCACACGCTCGCCAGTCGCGCCCTGGTGATACTTCACGTCGCCTTCATCTGCCGGAAACTCCGGATGGACCGAGCCTTCAAACGCCGCGAAGATTCGCTCGCAAAGGTTTCCGATCACGTTCGCGAGCACGTTCAAGCGCCCGCGATGGGCCATACCGAAAGTGATGTTTTCGACGCCGCGCGCAGCCGCGCCATCGATCAGTCGATCGAGGAGCGGAATGATCGTCTCGCAGCCTTCCAGTGAAAAACGTTTCTGGCCGAGATACTTCGTGTGTAGAAAACGTTCGAACTGTTCCGCCGAGATCAGCTTCCAGAGCAGGCGTTTCTTCACGTCAACCGGAACCGGTTCCGGTTCAACAAACTGGCGCCGGATCTGTTCGCGAATCCACTGCTTCTCTTCTTTGCTTTGGATGTGGCGATACTCGATGCCGACCTTACCGCAGTAAGCACGTTGCAGCACGTCGAGGATCTCGCGGAGCGTCATGCTCTCGCGGTTGGCAAGTCCGTCAGTGATGAAGACTCGATCGAGGTCCCAGATCGTCAGGCCGTAATTCTCAATGTCCAGCTCGGGATGATAGAGAATCGGGAGCGCATGCAGCGGATCTGTGTCGGCGATCAAATGGCCACGCACGCGATACGCATTGATCAGCTCGATCACTTTCGCTTCTTTGAGCGTCTGTTCGCGCACCTGATCACCCGGCAGGAAGAACGGATTGCGATCCTGGTTCCAGCCAAAAGGCGCGTGCGGAATGCCGAGGTTCAGAAAGATGTTCTTGTAGAAGTCGTGCTTGCCGGTGATGAAGTCGTGCACGCGCGCGAGAAATGCGCCTGACTCAGCGCCCTGAATGATGCGGTGATCGTAAGTGCTGGTGATCGTGATCCCTTTGCTGATGCCGAGTTGCGAGATCGCTTCCGGCGCCATCGCCTGGTACTCCGCCGGGTACTCGATTGCGCCCGTGGCGATGATCACTGATTGGCCTTCCATCAATCGTGGAATCGAAGCGACTGTGCCGATCGTTCCCGGGTTGGTTAACGAAACCGTCGTGCCCTGGAAATCGGAGATCTGCAGTTTGCCTTCACGTGCACGGGTGATGACGTCGTCGTAAGCTTGCAGAAACTCGGAGAAGCTGAGGGCGTTTGCGTTCTTGATGTTGGGAACGAGCAGCGTGCGCGTGCCGTCCTTCTTAGTCAGATCGACAGCGACACCGAGATTGACGCTCTTGCGTTTCACACGCGAAGACATGCCGTTGACTTCGGCGTAACCGTCGTTGAGTTGCGGAAAGGAATCGAGTGCACGCAACAGCGCCCACGCGATCAGGTGCGTGTATGAAGCTTTGCCGCGATCATTCTCAGCGAGATGCTGGTTGATGATGCGACGGTTTTCGTCCAGCAGTTTTACCGGGATGCGTCGTTCGGAAGTCGCGGTCGGTACGGAGAGACTGCTCTCCATGTTCTCGACGATCTTGAGTGCCGGGCCGCGGATCGGGATGACTTCGCCTTCGGGCTGTGGCTTGGTTTCGGGAGCAGGCGCCGGTGCGGGTGCGGGCGCAGCAGCAGGAGCGGCGCTGGCTTTTGGTGCGGGCGCTGCGCCATCTCCGTCGGTTGCGGTGGTGACTGTGGTCGCACCGTTGCTCGTAAGCTCACTGAAATAAGCGCGCCAGGAGTCGTCGACCAGCTCAGGATTGTTGCGGAAGCGCTCCAGCAGGCCTTCGACGTAGGTGGCATTGGCGCCGAATTCCTCGGCGATGACCTGGGACAAATCGGGTGTACTTTGCTGACTCAATCTTGCTTACCTCGGAAGCTTGATAGACTAACAAATCCGTACCAATCCGTGAAATCCGTGGCTTATTTTCGTACCGGGCGCCTCCTTGGAGTGCGGCGGCCTGGCGCCGCTTTGGTATCGATGGTGCGCGATCGAGGCCAAGCGGCGCCAGGCCGCCGCACTCCAAGGAGGCACGTGAATTGATTGCATCACTACCCTTATTTCTCGATCAGAAAGAGAAATTCGCGGTTTGTCTGTTCCGCGTCGCGCACCCATTCGTGCGTCCAGCGCATGCCGCCCATCACGTTCCGCTTGTAATCGACTTCCACCACGTCGATCAGTCGTCCGGCGCTCCGGATCACGTCATTCAGCTCTTCCGCCGTTGCGCGTCCACCTGAGCTGTAAGACAAGATTATGTGTCTTGCTTTCGTCTCGCGCAGCAGTCGCGCGATCGCTTCAACGACCACGAACCGCCCGTCATCATTTCTGCGGAAGTCCTCAAACACCGACGCGCTCAACACGTCACTCGTATCTGCGCGCCTGTTTGCTTTACCGAACAACGGCGGGCGATCGAAGAGACATATCGACGTCCAGAGGTGATAGTAAGCCGCGTAGCGCACACGCGAAGGCGGCATCTTGTCGTTGTTGGAACCGTATGGTGGATCGTAATACGCGAGATCCGCGTCTATCGATGAAACGATCTCAAAAATATCTTTCTGATGAACTTCATGCTCGCGTGTTTTGGGAATTAATCGCGGCACACGTAGTTTCATTTCGCGATACGAGCGCGGCGACCAATCGTTCAGGTAAGAAGCGTAATGGCCGATCGTGCTGTCTACTTCGTCCATCGCGAGAATGAGGCTCGTCAGCGCGACCGGCTTCTCATCCGCAGTTAACTTTTCGATCTCTTCGCGGATGGCGTCGAGCTTGAGAGTGTTGTGTCTTTGCCACGGCTTCTTGAAATCGCCGGAGTAGTGTTCTGTGAACCAGCCGTGCTTGCCGGGAAGCGAGTTGAGATGATCTATCACGTCCTGGTAGTGCTCAGGCGGATGAGGGCTTAGCAGGTAACAGTCACCGAAGACTTTGGACCAGACCGCGACGTCATTTGCGATCACGCTAAACCCAGATTGCGCGAAAGCCTGCGAGACGCGCGTCGTGCCTGAAAAGCCGTCGAACACCGTTTGCGGTACGACTCTGGCTGCAAGCTCGAGGATGTGAGGCAGGAGCTTCAGCTTCGAGCCCGCGTACTTGATCCCTTCAGTTGGTGGATTTGTGAATGGCATTATAATGAAAGTTCGTTAGACAGGATTTCAGGATTTGCAGAATTTACAGGATGCATCTTGAAGATTCTGAAAATCCTGTCATCCTGTCTAACGTTCTTCGCACCTTTGCATCATAAACACAATGGAACAAACTGAACCACGCACTAAACTTAGGACAATTGTAGTTTTTTCAGCGCTCTTCGCCATCCTCGGCGTGGTCGTCGTCTTCGCTTACTTCTCGACGTTCTCGCGGCCGGTCACGACCGTGATACTCGTCCGCCACGCCGAGAAGAAGATCGAGCCGAGCAATCCCGATCCGGATCTCGCGCCTGAAGGTATCGAGCGCGCGCAGGAGATCGCACGCGTCTTTGCCGATGCAGGCATCAATGCGATCTACGCGACGCAGTACAAGCGCACACAGCAAACCGTCAAACCACTTTCGGATCGCACGGGCGTGGCGGTGACGCAGCTCGACTCGAGCCAGACCAACGAGTTGCTGCGACGAATACAAACCACTCATCGCGGGCAAACAGTCTTCATTGCCGGTCACAACAACACGGTCCCGGCGATGGTCTCCGAGCTGAGCGGCCAGACTTATCCGGTCATTCCCGAGAGTGAATACGACAACCTCTACATCGTCACGATCTATCGTTTCGGCAAAGCAAAAGTCGTAAAGCTGAAGTATGGCAAACCGAGCATATAGGGCGAAGGAACAGGAACGATGGTCCCGATGCATAAATAAACTACTATGAAGAAAAACAAAACGACTCGCCGCACGTTTGTAAAAATGCTTCCGGCCATGGGCGCCGCAGGCCTCGCTGCGACAAAGCTACCGCTCGACGCGCTCGCGCAAACACCTTCGCCGACGCCCGTTCCCTCGCCGAGCCCGTCGCCGACACCGCCGTTGCGCGTCACGAAAGAGATGATGCACCAGGCGGAGAAGCTGATCGGCATTGAGCTCACGGACGCGCAGGAAGCGATGGCGCTCGGCGGCGTGAACCGCAACCTCGACGCTTATGAGGCGAACCGGAAGATCGACGTTCCGCTCGACACCGAGCCGGCAATCGCGTTTCATCCCACGCGCGCGAAGAAGGAGCTGTACACGCCAAAAACAAAGTTTCGCTTTGGCAAGATCGAGCCGGTGCAGTTCAACAACATCGAGGACCTCGCCTTCGCAACCGTTCCTCAACTCGCCGAATTGCTGCGCACGCGCCGGATTACTTCAACCGAGCTCACGAAGATGTATCTCGCGCGGCTCAAGAAGTATGGAGAAAAGCTGCTCTGCGTCGTGACACTCACGGAAGATCTCGCACTCAAACAGGCCGCGGCTGCTGATGCGGAGATCAAGCGTGGGAAGTATCGTGGCCCGCTGCACGGAATCCCGTGGGGCGCGAAAGATCTCTTCGCGACCAAAGGCATCAAGACGACGTGGGGTGCCGAGCCGTATCGCGATCAGGTAATTGATTACGACTCGACAGTCGTCGAGCGACTGAACGAAGCGGGCGCCGTGCTCGTTGCCAAGTTGTCGATGGGCGCGCTCGCACAGGGCGCGCGCTGGTTCGCAGGCGTGACGCGAAATCCTTGGCAGCCGGAGGAAGCACAAACCGGATCGAGTGGCTCGTCGGCTGGGCCAGCCGCTGCAACCGCGGCTGGCCTCGTCGGGTTTTCGATAGGCACGGAGACGCTCGGCTCGATCGTGTCACCGTCATCGCGTTGCGGCGTCACCGGTTTGCGCCCGACGTACGGACGCGTGAGTCGTTATGGAGCGATGGGACTGAGCTGGACGATGGACAAGATCGGGCCGATCTGTCGCGGCGTCGAGGATTGCGCGGCAGCGCTGCATGCGATCTACGGTCCTGATGGCAAAGACGTCACGGTGGGCGATGCGCCGTTCAACTGGAACCCGGATACAAACATCAGCACGTTGCGCATCGGTTATTTGAAGACGGAGTTTGACGGGCCGTCCGGCGGTGGCGGTGGCGCGCAACCGGCACAGGCCGAGCAGCGTCGTGCACTCTACAAAGACGCGCTCGCCGTGCTCGAGAAAGCGGGCGCGAAGCTAACGCCGATCGAGTTGCCGAAATTCTCAGCGGGTTCGTTGCGATTCATCTTGTCTGCCGAAGCGGCGGCAGCGTTCGACGACATCACGCGCGATGGACGTGTGAACCAGTTGTCAGGACAAGCGGTGTTCGACTGGCCCAACACGTTCCGTACGTCGCGATTTATTCCGGCGGTTGAATACCTGCGGGCGCAACGTGCGCGAACGTTGCTCATGCGCGAGATGGAGAATTTGATGTCGCAGTGGGATGTGTTTGTCAGTCCCGCGCCGGGTAGCGCGAGTTTGTTAGTGACGAACTTGACCGGGCATCCGGCGGTGGTTTTGCCGTGTGGGTTCGTGAACAATCTGCCGATCGCGATCATGTTCACAGGTGGCGTTTACGACGAGGTGTCGCCGCTCCGAGTGGCGCTCGCGTTCGAGCGCGCGACGAAGTGGCATACGATGCATCCGCAGATGAGTTAAACCACGGATTTACGCGGATTTGTCAGGTAAGGTGATTGTGAAGGTCGAGCCCTTCCCGAGTTTGCTTTGGATTTGTACGGATCCGCCGCGAGCTTCCACCGTGGTTTTGACGACGTCGAGGCCGACGCCGCGGCCGGAGATCTCGGAGACGTCGGAGGCGGTGGAGAAGCCAGGTTCGAACAGGCGGCCCGTTGCGATCAGCGCGGGATCGATGCCGCGGCCGTTGTCGGATACTTTGATTGTGAGTTGATCTTCGTTGTTTGTGGCTGCAATGGTGATTGTGCCGCGTGATTCGATGCCGTGATGAACGGCGTTGCGAACGAGATGGAGCAGGCAATCCGCGATTGCATAGTCGAGCGACACGTTTGCACTAGTTACATTGAAATCGATTTCTTTCCCAAGTGCAGTTGCTGCCGCTTGCCCCGCGCGAACGGCGCGCTGCAAAACAGTGCCGGCGCAGAGGATTCGGAATGTGATCTTTTCCGGACGTTCGCTATCGGCTTTCGGAAATACAGAAATCACCTCGCCCTCACTGCTCAGTTTCTCTTTCAGTTTCTGAAACTCTCGATCGAAATCTGCCACGTCAAAACTGGCTTCCACGACAAAGATATTCGCACCTTCACTGAGCGACTGCTTCAAGGCGTGCTTCTCGTGCGCCTCGAGAGAGTTCCAGATGTCTTGAGGAACCAGATTGGTCGGGAGCGTTTCCGCCAGTTGTTCCAGTGCGTGATTGTCGAGTGTCGACTCGCCCGTGCGCAGCGAGTGAAGCACGTTTTCGAGCTCGTGAGCGGCGCGGCTTAGATCCATGAGTCCATCGGCGGTGGCGACTGCTTTGAGGCTGTGCACCTGGCGAAAGAGTGAGTCGATCTGTTTGCGTGTTTCGGGTCCGTCGCTGGTCGTGGCGCGTAGTTCTGCGAGGGCGGTTCTTATTCGTTCGAGCTTGTCTTCAAGGTCCGACAAGTTTTGCTACTCATCTTCGGCGGACGATTCAGTCTCAGAGTCTTCCGCCTCGGGTTGAACATTCTTTTGCGGTTGTTGTTCGTCGAGGTCGCGTTTGATGGCGTCGAGAATGCCGTTGATGAACTGGGTCGCTTCGTAAGTCGAGAAGCGGCGCGCGATCTCGAGTGCTTCGTTGATGGCGACCGTGCGCGGAGTCGGCTCGTACAGAAATTCGTAGACGGCGAGGCGCAGGATGTTTCGATCCACGACGGCCATGCGCGAGATACGCCAGTGTTCGGCGCGCGAGCGAATACGCTCGTCGAGTAACTCGAGGTTTGAAAGCGTACGCGCGGCGAGGCGCGTGGCAAACTCCCGCGCTGTCGCGTCGAGGTCAGTTTCTCCAAGCTCAGCCCAGTAGCTTCGGACGACCTCGTCCGCGGGCATTTCGGCAACATCAGCCGCAAAGAGCATTTGCAAGGCACATTCACGCGCCTTACGTCGCGAACCCATAAAGAATTACCAAAAACTGTTTAAGTCACAAGCAGGCACAAAAAGCACAAAAGCGATTTCTTAATATGAATCATGAAGGCATTATGTTTCTCTTCTGTGCCTTTTGTGCCTCTTTGTGACCTTACTCGAACGCGTCCTTGTAAAGATTTACCAACTCCACCGCCGTCATGGCGGCTTCGAACCCCTTGTTTCCGAGTTTCACACCCGCACGATCGATCGCCTGATCGACTGTGTCGGCTGTAACGATTCCGAATACGACCGGCAATCCGCTCGTCAATCCTGCATGTGAAATGCCACGCGCGACTTCGCTTGCGATGTAATCGAAATGCGGCGTTTGACCACGGATGATCGTGCCCAGACAGATGACCGCATCAAACTTCCGCGATTGTGCGAGTCGCAACGCCAGCAGCGGAATCTCGAAAGCACCCGGCACGCGATACACACTGACGTTCGCGTCCTTTGCGCCCAGTCGCTTCAGACTATCGAGCGCGCCTCCCACCAGCCGAGCCGAGATCAACTCGTTCCAGCGGCTGGCCACGATAGCGAAGCGAAACGCTTCAGCATTGAGACGTCCTTCGTACACCGTTGGCTGCAACCGATCCGCCTCCGCTAGCTGAATAGTTACTACGTTTCGCAGTATAGGAGATGCTCCGAGAGGCATCAAGTTGATGAATTCTGTCGTTGCTGAGTGATAACTTTTTGGAGCCACTCGTTGACTGTGAGAAAGTCCATCTGCATTCGGCGAACCGAATCATTGATTACCTTCTGATCGAGAGTAACGTGGTTCACCGTCATCTCAAGGCTGTCGACCCGTTTTTCTAGATTCTTAATGGCTGTGAGTATTTCGCTTTCGTTCATTGCGACTCTCCCTTCAGGGAGTATCCTAGCATTTTGATGTTTCTTTGGGGAGACGCGAAAACGGCTATTTGTTGTCAATTCCGGCTATTTTAGCCGCGGATTCACGCTGATAAACGCGCTGATCGGCGTTCATCCGCGTAAATCCGCGGCCAAGTTCAACCTAAACCAAGTTCATCGGCGTGGGGTTTTTGGGGTCTTTGGTGTAGTCGTAGAAGCCGCGGCCTGTCTTGCGCCCGTACAAGCCCGCCAACACCATGCGCTTCAATAGCGGCGGTGGGGCGAAGCGCTTCTCGCGAAATTCGTTGAACATGATCTCCGCGATGTAATAGGTCGTATCGAGACCGACAAAATCTCCGAGCGTAAACGGACCCATCGGATACCCGCACCCAAGCTTCATCGCGTTATCGATATCAACAATCGACCCAACCCCCTCCTCCAACGCACGAATTGCATCCAGCATGTACGGCACCAGCAGACGATTCACGATAAACCCGGTCTTGTCACCCGCACGCACCGGGACCTTCCCAAGCTTCTTCCCAAATTCGACCGCCTGCTCGTACACGTCCTTATCCGTCAGAATCGTCTTCACCACCTCGACCAGCTTCATCAGCGGCACCGGATTGAAAAAGTGCATGCCAATAAATCGACGCTGACGCTCGGCCGACGTCGCCGTCATCATCTCCGTAATCGACAGCGACGACGTGTTTGACGCAAAGATCGTCTCCGGTTTGCAGAGCTCATCGAGCTGTCGATACGTGCTGCGCTTCTCGTCGAGGTTCTCGATAATCGCTTCGATAATCACATCGCAGTCCGCAAGGTCGGCAAACGATGTCGTCCCTGACAAACGCCCGCGAATCTCTTTTTGCTGATCAGACGTGATCGTTCCCTTTTCGGCAAACTTCGCCAGCGACTTCTCAATCCCGCCAAATCCCTTCGCAATCAGCTCCTCCGAAACTTCCTTCACGACCGTCTCAAATCCCGCAGTCGCCGCCACCTGCGCAATGCCTGAACCCATCAGTCCGCATCCTAAAACTCCGACTTTCCTGATCTCCATTTCTCTCTCCTATAAAAGTTTTATGATTAGGTCGCCGTCGTGTACGTTCTCGCAGCGCCTTTCAGCCATTCATCGTATTCCTTACGCCAATTTGTATACTCGTCTACCAGCTTCTGGTCCAACTGCGGCGGTCGCGCCGGAGTGTTTGCAGGCGGCGGGCTTGCCTCAGCCGCTGCTGACGCCAGTCGCGAAAGAATGTCCAGCAGTCGCAGTCTCAGCTCGGCGGCACGCGCGTCAGGAACCGGCGCCTCCAGCGCCTTTTCCGTCACCTGTTCCAGGTTAGACAAGTCGTTATTGTGAATCACTGCCGAGACTTTTTCCTGAACCTGGTTCATCGCATTCACATAGTTCCGAAAAATCAACGTGCCTGCATTCGGCGTGGGTCGCGCAACCCCCGGCAGCGGCCGGCCAATATTTCTTACGACTTTGTAACCGCCCACTGCAATTGCGATCAAAGCCAAAACCTGCAACGCCCGCCAGGCGGTAGTAACACTCGCACGCGCTCCCGGCCGGCGATAATCAACAACGAGTGCAAGCAAAGCCCCTGCGAAGAGCCCGCCGAGGTGCGCGGCGTTGCCGATAAAGCTACGTCCCACAAACCCGATGAACAAGTTTATAAAGATGATCGGCAACATGCCCGTCCCAAACACGCGCTTGAAACCTTCGGGCAGCTCGCGACGATACTTGATGCCGAACACGAAGAGAATGCCGATGAGCCCGAACAACGCTCCCGAAGCGCCGGCCGCAGGCACATCGGCGTCTCTGAAAATGAAAGTTCCCAACACACCGTGCGCGAGTGAAGGACGCAGCGCCAGGTAGCTTCCAACCACACCCGCAATCCCAGTCACCACCCAAAACACGACAAACTTCGCGGAACCGTAAAGCTTCTCGACAAACGGTCCGAGTATCAACAAGCTGAACATGTTCATCAGCAGGTGCAGGAAGTCGATGTGAACAAACATCGGCGTGATGAAGCGCCACCACTGATTATTCGGCGGGTTGATCAGGTAATTGACTTTTGCGCCGTACGCCAGCAGCACCACGTCCGGAAACGCTCGCAGTCCTCTGAACGACAGGCCGCTCGCTTCCCACATCAGTAGAAACACGAAAAGATTCAGAATGAGGAATATGATCGTGAATTTATACGGGCGACTCAGTACGGCGTGCGCAAACCGGATCGTCTCTCTGTCCGGCCGGCGTGGTCCACCACTTTGAGCGGTGGGTTGTGGTGCAGTCGATGCTCCGCAGACGCCGCATTGAGTTTCGCCAGCGCCGACGATTGCCCCACAACTACGGCACATCGTCGGCCGGCCGGGATTAGTTTGGTTGGATTGACTATCGGACAAACAGATGAAAATTTAGCCACGGATATACACAGAAGAACACAGATCAGATCCAGTGTAAATCCGTGAAATCCGTGGCTACAACTCAGCCCATCTTCTGGAGCATGCTCACGAGATCGTCGGCGTGTTCCTCTTCAACCGCGAGAATCTCTTCCATCAACCGTCGAGACGTCGGATCCTGGTTGCCCAAGTAAGTAATCATCTCGCGATAACTGTCGATCGCGATGCGCTCAGCAACGAGGTCTTCCTTGATCATGTCGATGAGCGTCGTTCCTTCGACGTATTCCGCATGACTGCGCGTCAGTAGTCCCTCGGGATTGAAATTCGGCTCGCCTTGTAGCTGCACGATGCGTTGCGCAATCGAATCGGCATGTCCCTGCTCTTCGTTCGCGTGCTGCAGAAACTCCGTGGCCACACTCTCGGCGTTGATGCCGGAAGCCATGAAATAATGACGGCGGTAACGAAGCGTACAAACGATCTCGGTCGCGAGCGCTTCGTTCAAAAGTTTGATTACGGTTTCGCGGTCCGCGCGATAGCCTTCGGTGACAGCACCATTCTCGATGTGTTGCCGGGCGCGTTCGCGCAAAGTTTTGATATCGGTGAGAAATGGTTGATCAGCCACAGGCTCACTCCTCTACAATATGAATTTAGGGGAGCGGGGATCTTAACATAGATCGGGCGCCTCCTTGGAGTGCGGCGGCCTGGCGCCGCTTTAGTATCGATGATGCGCGATCGAGGCCAAAGCGGCGCCAGGCCGCCGCACTCCATGGAGGCACCCGGGTTTTAGTCAGCTAAAAGCTTTGCGTGCACTTTCAAGTCTGTGGGCGCATTCGGATCAGTTGTTACTTCAACCGGCAATTGCCAGACGAGAGTTTTGATCCGGCACGTACCGGTGTTGTCTTCGCGACAATAGAACAACGTGACCTGCGCGCGAACCGTTGCAGTTCCGGCGGCAGTCGCGTTTAGCGGCACGCGCACTGGTAGCTTCAAATCCTTGCTGGCGCGTGCCGCAGTCTTTTCGTCGACTGTTAGATTCTTTCCATCAACTGAAACTTTGTAACGCTGCGGCGCGAGGGGATTTAAATGATATCCGGCCGGCAGCTCGACATCGATCTGAAGAGCGCCATCACCGGCACGAAGCTTCTGCGCCGCGACTTTGATCTCTTCGGCATTTGGACCAGACGCGGTTTCGAGCGCCTGCATGTTCTTCACCGGCGGCGTCAGACCGTTGATACGCAACGTGCTCGCGCGTTTTGTTTTCAGATCGACGACGCGGATCGCGTGATTGTTTGTATCCGCGACGTAGAGATCTCCGTTGGCGAGCGTCAGTCCGCCAGGTTCGTAGAACGAGGCTGTTGGACCATCTGACTGACCGGGCTTTCCGGTTCCGAAGAGCGTCTTGACTTTCTCTGCTTTCGGATCGAGCTCTTTGATCTTGTGATTGTATGTGTCGGCAATCAGGAGTTTGTCGCCGAACGTGACGAGGCCGAGCGGGTGTTGCAGACGCACATCGTCACCTGTGCCGTCCACGTCACCAAACTCAAACAGATCGCCGCCCACGAGAGTCTTCACTGAACGACCGGCCAGATCGATCTCGCGAATGATGTTTGACTCACTGTCAGCGACGTAAAGCTTCTTGCCGTCGCTGGCGATTCCCGAAGGTTGTGCAAAACCTGCTTCGCGGACTGCTCCGTCGATACGCGCTTCGCGACCCGAGCCTGCGAGAGTCGAAACCTCGTTCTTTTCCAGATCAAGCATCCAGATCTGGTGTGGACCAGCCATGGCGATGTAGAGCACGCGATCGACGAGTTGCAAGTCCCACGGCGAGCTCAACGCTACCGTGCGCGCCGGGCCGGTTTTGAAATACTCGCGTGATTGCTGGCCCGTACCGGCGATCGTTTCGACGCTCCGTGATTTCAGATCGACGCGACGGATCAGATGGTTTTCAGTGTCAGCGACGTAGAGCGTGTCGCCGGAGAGCGCCATGCCCTGCGGGCGATAGAAAGTCGCTTTGTCGAAGGCGCCGTCAGCAGCGCCGGCGTCGCCTGTACCGATCGTCTCGATCAATGTGCCGTCGAGTTTGGTAACAACGATGCGATTGTGATTAGAGTCGGCGATGAAGAGTCGATCGCTCTTTGCGTCAGCGAGAATTTTGCCGGGGAAAGCGAGTGGCAGCTCGCCGACTTTCGCTCGTTCGAGAACGAGTTTAAGCGGCTCCTCGTTTAATTCGCCTTTGGCGCGAAAGTCTGTAACAAGCTTTGTGATCGCCTGATCGATGACCTCGTAATTGCCTTCGCCTGAAACACCACCGACGACATATCCTGCCGGATCGATCAAGACCTGCGTGGGCCACGCGCGCACGCCATAGCTTTGCCAGACCGCGTATTCCGAGTCGTTGTAAACCGGATGCTCGATCTCGTAGCGCAGGATGATGTGTCTGATGTTCTCCGTCTCTTTTTCATTTTGAAACTTGGCGGAGTGCACGCCGATCACGACCAGTTGATTCGCGTACTTCGCTTCGAGCTTCTTCAGATCGGGAATGATGTGGATGCAGTTGATGCAGCCGTAGGTCCAGAAATCGAGTAGCACGACTTTGCCTTTGAGCGCGGCGAGCGAGAGCGGCTTGTCAGTGTTGAGCCAGCCCTGGCCGCCGGTGATCTCGGGCGCGCGAACTTTGGGTCTTTCTTGTGCAGACATAGAGATACCCTGAGCGATCAAAATCAAAATTATTAATAGAACCTCGGATTTTACAGATTTCATACGGATGGTTCTTCGAGTAGTTGATCGACGCGTTCAATTGCGCGTCTCAAGTGTGGAATCGTGATCGAGCCGCCGACGACGAGCGCCACGTTAAAGGCATCGAGAAACTCTTCACGATTCACTCCGATCTCCGCACACTGCTTGATGTGATACGTGATGCAGTCGTCACAACGCAACACCGCCGACGCAACCAGGCCCATCAGCTCTTTTGTTTTCTTGTCGAGCGCGCCGTCTTCGTAAGCCTGTGTGTCGAGTGCGAAAAATCGTTTGATGCCGAGGTGATTGCTGCCGAGCAGTTTCTCGTTCATCGCCGCGCGATAGCGGTCAAACTCATCCATTGCGTGCGCCTTTCAGTTGGAGATTGAGTTCTCATTGTACGATGGGTCTGCATCCGTGCAAATCGGTGGCTAATAATTTAACCTTTACCCCTCGTGAACAAGCAGGCGTTTACAACTCTCGAATACCAGCATCTGCTGGAGTTGATCAAACGATACGCGCAGACCGAAGCGGGCCAGCAGCGCGTCGATATACTTACGCCTCTCGACGACGTTTCAGATTTGCGACGCGCGCTTGCCGCACTCGCGGAGTGCGTCAGACTGCGCACGCGCGGAGTGAAGTGGTACTTCAACGGGCTGACCGATCCATCTGAAACGATTGGACGATTGCGTGTCGAAGGCGCGAGTCTCGATCCACTCGCGATCTTGCAGACTGCGCGTCTCTGCGATCAGGCTATGCAAGCGCGGGCGGCGATTCTGGCTGAGCGTGAAGAAGCGCCGGCGTTGTGGCAGATGGTCCAGGATCTGCCGCGCGAGCTCAACACGCTCGTCGCCCGCATCACTGACAAAATACTTCCGAGCGGTGAGCTCGACGATCGCGCCAGTCCGGAGCTGGCGAACATTCGTCACGAAATCAACATCCTCCGCTCGCGCATCACGCGCTCGCTCGAAAGATTGATGCAGCGATCAGCCGAGGCGATTCAGGATGAGCTCGTGACGATCCGCAACGATCGTTTTGTGATTCCGGTCAAAGCCGATCATCGTGGACGTGTCCAGGGCGTCGCTCATGGGTACTCGTCGTCGGGCGCGACTGCTTTCATCGAGCCGCTCGAGACGATTGATTCAAACAACGAGTTGCAGAACCTGCATGAGAGCGAGGCGCGCGAGATCGCGAAGATTCTTTTCGGTTTGTCAGAAGAGCTGCGTGCACAACTGCCGGCGATTGAGATGGCGGCGGAGGCTGTCGCTGAGCTCGACTTCATCAACGCGCGCGCGGTTTTTCACCGGGTTTTTGACTGCGTTATTCCCGAGATTCAAACCGAGACAAACGGGAGCGGCGAGTTGCAGTTGATCGAGGCTCGCCATCCGCTGCTTGAAGAAAACCTGCGCGCGACCGGCGGCTCGGTCGTGCCGGTTTCGTTTGCACTCGACGAAGAAAAGAATGCGATGGTGATCTCGGGTGCAAATGCCGGTGGCAAGACAGTCGTGTTGAAGACGACCGGCTTGCTCGCGTTGATGGGGCTCTCCGGGATTTCTGTGCCGGCGCGTGCTGCGCGTTTTCCGTTTTACGCGTCTGTCCTGGCTGACATCGGCGACCATCAATCACTCGCTGCGAATCTCTCGACGTTCACTTCCCACGCAGCCAACATCGCACGCATGATCGAGCTGTGCGAAGCCCCCGCGCTCGTGCTGCTGGATGAAGTCGGCACGGGAACTGATCCTGAAGAAGGATCGGCGCTGGGCGTCGCTGTTGTCGATCATTTCCGACGCGCTTGTAGTGCACACGTGATCGCGACCACGCATTACAGCGGGCTCAAGATGTATGCAGCGAACGAAGAAGGCGTGGTGAACGCGAGTGTCGAGTTTGATGAGAAGACGTTGCGCCCGACTTACCGTTTGCTTGTCAGCGTTGCCGGCGCTTCTTCGGGTTTGGAAATTGCGCGGCGATTTGGCGTTCCGGGTCAAATCGTGGAAAACGCGATGAAGTCCGTGGCAGACTCGTCGCTGCAGGCGTCTGAGTACTTGCGACGAATCAAGCGCGAAGCGGATGAAGCCGAAGCGTTGCGACTCGCGTTGGAAGAAGAACGACAGGCAGTTGCGGAGAAGTTCGCATCGCTCGACAAAGAAGCTGCGAAACGTGAACGCGAACGGCAGTCGACGTTTGATCAAACAGTGCAGCGCACCATTGCCGAGCTCGAGAAGCACGCGCGCGAGCTGGTTGCGAAGATCGAGGACCGCACTGAGCGTGTTCGTGTCGAGCGTGATGCACAACGGCGAGTTGCTGAGATGAAGCGGACGGCCCAACGCGAAGTTCGCGTCGTGCGTGAAGGACAGCCGGTTCAGCCGGAGCGTGTTGAGCCTGAGTTGCCGGTTGCGGAAGAGACTCCGGAATATGTCACGGTTGCGCCGCGCGAGATCGTCGCGGGCGATCGTGTGAAGCTTCGTTCGTTCGGATCGGTCGGGATCGTGGACCAGATCAAGGATGGTGTTGCGGAAGTGCGTGTGAAGTCGCTGCGCTTTCGCGAGAAGCTCGAGAACCTTGAATTAGTTGAAGCGACCGCGCCAAAACCACAAGCAGGAAAGCTTGAAAAACTACGACGCTCCGCAGCAACTGAAACTCGTCTCGCGCCTGATGATGACAAAGCGCAATCTGAGTTGAATGTCATCGGCCAGACCACTGACGAAGCGGTTGATGCAGTCGACAAGTTTCTCGACGAAGCCTCCCTCGCGAGCTTGAGCAAAGTCCGTATAATTCACGGCCACGGCACGGGCGCCCTGCGCCGCGCCATCGGCGCCCTCCTCGACGGCCACCCTCACGTTTCACGTTTCCTACCCGCCCCACCCGACCAGGGTGGTGCTGGTGCAACACTCGTTGAGTTGAGACAATAGCAACTGATGACTGACACGGCATACAACCGATTGCTCAAACGCGTCGTTTTGGATCCAAAAGTGCTCGGTGAAGAACCGCGCATTCGCGGAACGCGAATCCATGTGGCTGTAGTGCTTGACTCATTGGCTGAAGGCCTCACGCCGGCTCAAATCGTCGATCACTTTCCTCCGCTCACAGAAGAGGATGTCAGAGCAGCGGTGGCGTATGCGGCGAGAAATAATAGCTATTACGCCGAAGGCGTTGGCTAATGTCAGCCCAGGGTTGGAGCGAAGCGACAACCCTGGGTAACAAGCAAATATTTAATTGAACCCTGAAAGGGTTCGGCAGTCGGCGAACCCTTTCAGGGTTGATATTGATTGTTTATTGAGGATCCCAGGGTTCTCGCTTCGCTCGAACCCTGGGCTGAAATTAGCGAACGCCTTCGGCGTTACTTGTGATCGCAGTCGTAATGCGAACACCTTCGGCGTTACAACCTATAATCAATGCGTTACCCCCAGACATTCATCGACGATCTCAAACGACAGGCAGACATCGTCCGGGTCATACAGGACTACGTCCAGCTCAAGAAGAAGGGCGCGAACTGGATGGCGTGCTGCCCGTTCCATAAGGAAAAGACGCCCTCGTTCTCTGTCAGTCCCGCGAAGGAAATTTTCTACTGCTTCGGCTGTCATAAAGGCGGCTCGGTGTTCAACTTTGTCATGGAGATTGAGCGCGTTCCGTTTCCGGAAGCGATCAAGATTGTTGCTGACAAAGTCGGCATGCCGCTCCCGAAAATGGTCGACGACGGCCGCTTCGAAGCGCGTCGCCAGGAGTCGGACCACGTCATCCAGCTCAACGCATGGGCCATGGAGTGGTGGCAACAGCAGCTCGAATCCAGCAACGAGGGCCGAACGGCGCGCGAGTATCTGAAAGACCGCGGCATCACCGAAGAAACAGTAAAGACTTTTCGCCTCGGCTACGCGCCCGACAGTTGGGACGCACTTTCGATCTACCTGCGAAACAAAGGCGCCACTCAGGAACATATAGATCGCAGTGGCTTAGTTGCAAAAAAGGAGGACAGCAACCGTTCTTATGATCGCTTTCGTGGTCGACTGATGTTTCCCGTGCTCGACGCGCAATCGCGGCCCATCGCTTTCGGCGGCCGCACGCTCAAAGGCGAAGACGCGAAATACATCAACTCACCCGAAACCGCAGCATACATAAAAGGCAGAAATCTGTTTGGTCTGAATCTCACGCGCGACGAGATTCGGCGCTCGGGTTTCGCGATCCTCGTCGAAGGCTTTCTCGATCTGATCGTGCCATATCAACATGGGGTGCGAAATGTTGTCGCGAGTTTGGGAACGGCATTGACGCCGGAGCAGGTAAAGCTACTAAGTAGGTTTGCGCGTAAAGTTGTAGTCAACTATGATGGCGACCGAGCCGGCATCAACGCAGCAAAGAAAGCGATCGAGATTCTCCTCGCCGAGGATCTCGATGTGAAAGTGCTGGTGCTTCCCGACAGCGCGGATCCGGATGAATACATCCGCAAGTTTGGAGTAAGTGAATATCAACGACAAAGAGCGCAGGCACAACCACACATCCAATTCGTAATCGAAAGCGCTTTACGCGACCGTAATCTTCACCGGCCCGCGGAAAAGGCTGAAGCCGTCGAAGAAGTTCTTCCCTACATTCGCGCCGTCAACAGCCGCATTCAGAAGCGCGAATATTTCGACATGGCAATGGATGCGCTCGGAATCGATCGTGAGAACACAAACACGTCTACCTGGCGACGTGAGTTGTGGCAGATGGTGCGGGACAACCGTAAGCTTCGTCCCACTACCGTTCAGGCGTTGACAAGACGCACGGAAGCAACTGCCGCAGAGCAGCGTCTGCTTGGCTTGATTCTTGCAGATGAAAACCTGCGGCACGAAGTCCTGCAAATGTTGCGTGAAGAAGATTACGAAGATCTGGCGACGGCGCCGCTGTTCAAAGCGTTGTTCGAGCTTGAACGTGAAGGCGCAGAAATTGATTTCGATAATCTGACTCGCAAGACCGAAGGCGACGAGTCCGCCGAAAAAATGATTCCCATGGTCCTGATGAACTCTTCACTGCACGCCTCAAACGAGCACTACATCGCGGACCAGTGTGTTTCCACGTTCCGGCTGATGAAAGTCGAACAGCGCATTGAAGAGTTGCGACGAGAGCTCGTCATCGCTGAACGAGATCAGGACATCGATCGTCTCTCCAAACTTTCGGCTGAGCAGATTCAGCTCTCCGCGCAACGCCAGTCGATGTTGCAACCGCAGAGTGAAGCGGCCTCGCGCGTCAGATAAGTATTCGGAGTAATAACGGTGAGTACCATGGAAGACAAAGATCGTGACGACGTGATGGAGCGACTGCTCGAGCTGGGCGGCGACAAGAAATACCTGACGTTTGACGATCTCAACCGTGAGTTGCCGGACAATGTCGTGTCTCCCGACGACATCGAAGACGTGCTTCAGAAGCTCGAAGGCTCGAATATTCCGGTTGCGGATTCCGACGAAAGACTGCTTGAACAGGCGGCTACAGCCACCGCTGACGAAGACGAAGAAGCCCTCGACGAAGATATCGAGTTAGACCTTTCCGCCGGCGCACTCGAAAAGACAAACGATCCGGTTCGACTTTATCTGCGCGAGATGGGCGTAGTTCCGTTGCTCACGCGCGAAGGTGAAGTTGCGATTGCGAAACGCATCGAGCGTGGTCAGCTCAAAACTCAGAAAGCAATCGCGCGTTCTCCAATCGCTGTGCGCGAAGTGTTGAAGATCGGCGAGGACCTCGAGAACGGCCGCATCAACATCCGCGACACGGTGACGTTCTCCGAACAGGCTGAGCTCACCGGCGACGAAGACAAGGCCGAGGAGTATCGCACCTGGACTGTTGAGGGAATCCAGAACATCAACAAGCATTGCAAAGTCGGGTTGAAGGAGCTTGAGAAGCTCAAGCTCGAGCAGAAAGAGTGTCACGGCAAGAAGAGCAAGAAGCTCGCGAAACTCAAACGAAGAGTGGCACGGATTCGCCTCGAAATCGCGCAGGAGATCGGGCGTCTAAACTTAACTGAGCGCACGCGACAGCGTTTGATCAATGCGATCCGCGCCGTGCAGAAGTCTGTACGCGAAGCGGAGCGCGAGATTGACAGCGCTAACGAAAAGTTAAATCGAAAGCGTGTTAAGCCTGAGGAACAGAGAGATCTGAAGCACCGCATTTCCGCGGCAAAGAAAAAGCTGTTGCAGATCGAGATTGACAATTATGTGAGCCCGGTTGAGATCAAGAGATCGCTACAGGCGATCACGATCGGCGAGCAGCAGACGGGCCAGGCGAAACGCGAGCTGGTCGAAGCGAACCTGCGTCTCGTTGTATCGATCGCCAAGAAGTACACGAATCGTGGTTTGCAGTTTCTGGATCTGATCCAGGAAGGCAACATCGGTTTGATGAAGGCGGTCGACAAGTTTGAATGGCGGCGTGGTTATAAGTTTTCGACGTACGCGACGTGGTGGATTCGCCAGGCGATCACGCGCGCGATTGCCGATCAGGCGCGCACGATTCGTATTCCGGTGCACATGATCGAGACGATCAATAAGTTGATTCGCACGTCGCGGTCCCTCGTCCAGGAGTTGGGCCGTGAGCCGACGAGTGAAGAGATCGCGCGGAAGATGGATATTCCGGTTTCGAAGGTGCGGAAGGTTTTGAAGATTGCGCAGGAGCCGATCTCTTTGGAGACGCCGATTGGCGAGGAAGAGGATTCGCACCTCGGCGATTTCATCGAAGACAAGTCGATCCTGAATCCCGCGGATGCTGTGGTTGCGTCGAACTTGCGGGAGATTACGGATGAGGTTTTAGCGACGCTCACGCCGCGCGAGGAGAAAGTGATCAAGATGCGCTTTGGACTCGGGACGACAGGCTCCGAGCACACGCTCGAAGAAGTCGGGCAGCACTTCGCAGTGACGCGTGAACGTATCCGTCAGATCGAAGCGAAAGCGTTACGCAAGCTGCGCCACCCCTCACGCTCGCGCAAACTCAAAGCGTTTCTCGACGGCGCTCCCAGATAGTTTTTTAGCCGCGGATTTTCGCGGATTAACGCTGATCTGCGTTTATCCGCGTGAATCCGCGGCTAAATATTATTTGAAGGCCAAAAACGCAGTGCTCTTTACGGTGTGATCGAATTCGTAGTTGTACGTGTAGCCAGGAAACTCAATCGTCTTCACATACTGCACCCTCACCTCCATTCGGTTGTCCCTTTGTGCAGCCGTGATGATTGCTTCAGCCGGGACCTGGTACTCAGGCGCGCTCTTCAGCAGTTGTTCTTTAACCCACGTCGGCTGATAACCCTGGGCCACCGCAACGTCAGTGTAGTGCTGCATCAGATCCTTAAACGTGTTTGCCTGAAAAGCCACAGGCACGTAGAGATATCCCGCATAAGCGGTCACGACTATGATCGCCATCACGATCACAAACTTGAGGTTCGCACTACCTCGTTCGCCTGATCTCTGCATTACCGTAACTCTCCTGTTGGCGTAATCCTGCTCGCAACGAATCCCGCAGGTTCTTCGCGCTGATAAGCCGGCCTTCGACGATCCTCGGCCGGCCTATCCCTTCGAGCAACACCCAATTGATCTGACCACCGACACTCTTCTTGTCGTGCTTGAGCGCGCCGGTGATCTGCTTTGTATCGAGATGGTCTGCGCGCGGCAGCGATCCGCAAAGTCTTACCGCGTCGCGCAGCGATTCGAGCGTCCCCGAGTCGATGAGACCCAGGTTTCTCGAAAGTTCTCCGGCAACTAACATTCCATAACCAACGGCCTCGCCATGACGGAAGTAGCGATAGTTCGTGATCGTCTCGAGTGCGTGCGCCGTCGTGTGTCCAAAATTGAGCACGCGGCGCGACTTTGTATCAGTGCGGCTGGTCGACTCGCGCTCGTCATTTGCCACGATCGAGGCTTTGAAACCGCACTGCGCCGCGATCAGTGCTTCGAACTCGGGCGAGAGCAAATCGGGTTTTCGCAGACATTTGACCGTCATTTCAAATAGAGATTCGTCCGAGATCAGGGCTTGTTTGACCATTTCGCAGAAACCGGAGACGAGCTCGCGTGGTGGCAATGAACGGAGCGTTTCCGTGTCGATAAAGATTGAAGACGGCTGGTGAAAAGCACCGGCGAGGTTTTTCCCGGTCGCGAGATTGATGCCCGTTTTGCCTCCGACCGAGGAATCTATTTGAGAGAGAAGCGTCGTCGGCACTTGCACGAGCGATATCCCGCGCAGGTAAATCGCAGCGGCAAAACCCGCGAGATCACCGACCACACCGCCGCCGAGCGCGAGTACGAGATCGTCTCTTTCGAAGCGGTTCTCGCTGAGGAACGTCACCGCTTTCTCTAAGCTACGAAAAGACTTATACCGCTCGCCCTCAGGCATGAGCCATTCGAGTGCGGTAAAACCAGCGGACTTCAAAGAGCGCTTAACTTCGCGGCCGTAGAGGCTAAAAACCCGCTCGTTCGAGATGACGCCGACGCGACGAGGCGCTTTCAACGGCAGTAACTGACCGAGGTTTTGTCTGATGCCGGCGGCGATATTGATTTCACTTTTGCGTGCTTGTTGATTGAGCGAGATGTCGAGCCGGTGCATGGGGCGATTCTCTTTAAAAGCGAATGGGCGCGACATACGTGGGAGTGCGTCGCGCCCATCCATATTCGTGGTTACTGTCCTCACCCCAGCAACCACTTGAGACGGAGGATCCACCAACCGTCTCTCTTGCCCCGCAATATACACCGCAACGCCTGTGCCGTGCAAGGGGGTTTTTCTTTTACCCGCGAGACCCCTTAATTTCCTTAGGAAGAGACGTTTGCCGACGCGATCAGTCGCTCGGTCGAGGCTCTTGACAGGGGTGAGTCGTGTAGATTTTTCAGGGGGTGGAGTGTAGAAATTTCACGAGCCCGTAGCGCCGGCGCCGATCTCGCTCTCGATCGCGCGGGCGATCCTCGCAGCGTATTCCTCGATTTGATTCTGGTTCTCACCCTCGATCATCACCCTGGCCAGCTTCTCCGTTCCGGAGTAGCGCAGCAGCAGGCGGCCTTTCTGCGAGAGCAGTTCCTCAACCTCCGCGACGGCGACCTGGACTGAAGCCAACTCGCTGAACGGGACTTTCTCGCGCACGCGCACATTCTTGAGCGTTTGAGGATACTGTTTGAACCCGGCTGTTATTTCAGCGAGGGATTTCCGCGATTCGCGGAGCGCACGCAGCAGGCAGAGCGCGGTGATCATGCCGTCGCCGGCAAGACTGAGCTCGGGCATGATGATGTGACCCGACTGCTCGCCGCCGAGGCTCGCGCCGAGTTGCAGCAGCTTGTCGAGCACGT